>Ga0209952_1000241_pt1 | contig 150104 bp, 138 predicted proteins | sample ThiBiot_750_biof_2_FD_183951 | JGI IMG/M metagenome (GOLD analysis project Ga0209952, IMG submission 183951) | Wastewater bioreactor microbial communities from Cape Town, South Africa - Thiocy_cont_750_biof (SPAdes) | ecosystem: Engineered > Bioreactor > Thiocyanate-remediating >...
TCCAAAAGCCTAAGTGACCAGGTCACATAACCCAATCAACCTAAACCCAAACCAGCCCACCCTCGCAGGTGAAACCAAAGGACGCCGCCAACGTATCCCTTCCTATTCCTGATGCAGTTTTGAAAGAACAATACCGGAGGGTCCGCACCCGCTTATCGCAGGGGCCAACCCTCTTTATCCGACTCGCGCTCTCAGCACGAGGCCGAGAGTTTTATCTGAACCGCGGCGGAGATGCAAGCACCAGTTCGCTGCGGTGAGCCGGGGTTTAAGGGAGTCCCTCAGGGCGGTCAACCCCTTTCTTTCGCCGTCATGTCACATTGTCCCGCCACGCCAGGAACCATGAGGCAAAGCGCGGGATACCCACGGCCAGCGGCGTGCGCGGCGCAAACCCGGTCAGGCTGCCGATGGCGTCCACCGCGGCACATGTCTCCTCAACATCCGACAGTGGCCGCGGCACGTCATGCAGCACGGCCCGCCGTCCGAGCGACGATTCCAACAAGGAAATCAACGTCGAAACCGTCTCGCTGCGGTTATTGCCGATGTTCAGCACGCGCACTGGCGGCGTATCCGTCGGTGGCCGGTCAAGGCAGCCAACCACACCCTCGACGATATCGTCGACATAGGTGAAATCCCGCCGCAGCCGCCCGCCATCGTACACGGTGATCGGCTGACCAGCCATGATGGCCTCGGCAAAGCTGTAATAAGCCATGTCCGGCCTGCCCCACGGCCCATAGACGGTGAAGAATCGCAGCCCGGTCTGCCGCACCCCATACAGATGCGCATAGGCATAGCTCATCAACTCATCCGCCCGCTTGGTCGCCGCATACAGCGACAGCGGCGTATCCACCCGGTCCGCCTCGGAAAACGGTAATTGCCGGTTGGCGCCATACACCGAGGATGAGCTCGCATAGACCAGATGCCGCAACCCCGGCAGGTTCCGGGCGATCTCCAGCACCACCAGATGTCCGAGCAGGTTCGCGCTGGCATACGCGAACGGGTCGGTGATGGAATGCCGCACCCCCGCCTGTGCGGCCAAATGCACGATCCGGTCAATTCCGGGATGCGCCGCGACCACCGCCGCCATCGCCTCCCGGTCGGCGATATCGGCCTGCACGAAGCGGAACCCCGCCTGCCCTTCGTGCCGCGCAAGCCTGGCTCGCTTCAGGCGCACGTCGTAATAGGGATTTAGGTTATCGACCCCAACCACTTGCTCGCCGCGCGCCAGCAGCGCGGCCGCAACGTGGTGCCCGATGAAGCCCGCCGCCCCGGTCAGCAAAATCGTCACGCGCCGCGCTCCACCTGCCCCTTGGGGCCTCTAAACCAGCCACTGCACGGCCGGCAAGCCGGGGGCGCGACACGACGCCCCCACGCTGCCCTTATTGCGCGACCCAGCCGCCGTCGACCGAGATCGGCGCACCGGTGATCGTCCGCGCCCCCTCGGAACACAGGAACACCGCGGTCGCCCCGATTTCCTCGGGCGTGGAGAACTGGGCCATCGGCTGCTTCTCGGCCAGGAACCGCCGCTTCGCCTCGTCCACGCTGCAATTGTCCTGCTTGGCCCGCGCCGCCAGCTGCTTTTCCACCAGCGGCGTCAGCACCCAGCCCGGGCAGATCGCATTGCAGGTCACCCCCGCATTGGCCATCTCGATGGCGATCACCTTCGTCAGCCCCAGCAGCCCATGCTTGGCCGCGACATAGGCCGCCTTCTGCCCGCTCGCCACCAGGCCGTGCGCGGAGGCGATGTTAATGATCCGCCCCCAGCCCTTCGCCTTCATCGCCGGCAGCGCCGCCTTGGACACGTGGAACGCGCCGCTGAGGTTGATCGCAATCACCCGGTCCCACTGCTCGTCGGGAAAATCCACCACATCGGCAACGAACTGGATGCCCGCGTTGTTCACCACGATATCGACGCCGCCCAGCTCGGCGTGCCCTTGCGCCACCATCGCCGCCACCTGGTCCGGCTTGCTGATATCGCCCCCCGAGAAGGCGACGCGCACGCCGAACTCGCGGGCCAGCCCGGCCCGCAGCGCCTCGATCTGCGCGGCATCGCCGAATCCGTTCATCAGGATGTCCGCCCCCTGCCCTGCCAGCGCCCGGGCAACGCCCAGCCCGATGCCGCTGGTCGATCCGGTGACCAACGCGACTTTTCCCTTGAGGCTCATGCAATCATCCTTCCGTTCGGCCTATGCCACCCATAGGCGACCACCAGCATTAGGGACCGCCGCGCGACCCGATCAAGTGCTGCGGCGCAGCAACCGGCGTCACTCCCATAAATTCGGCACAACGTGATTGCTGTATCCGGATACGAACGGCGTCGCCAGCGAGGTCGCGGGGTCGAACATATGCCGCCGGATCCTGCCGATATTGCCGCCATAGACATGAATGCTGATACTGGACCGATCCGCGAGTGCATTGGACACCACATGCACGTCATGCAGGCTCGGGCTGACCGCCACCACTTCGCCGGCGCGCAGATGGTCCACCTGCCCCGTCTGCACCGGCCCACCGTCAGCGGCGGGCAGCATCAGGGTCGAAACCTCCTCGCCGCGCAGCATCCCCACCAGGCCCCACACCGTATGGTCGTGCACCGGCGTCACCTGCCCGGGTCCCCACACGAAGCTCACGACGCTGAACCGCTCGGCGGGGTCGCAATGCAGCAGATACTGCCGATACGTCGGCCCTGGCAGCGCGAATTCGTCCGGCAGCCAGTCGTCGTGGCGCACCAGATCCGCCAGCAGCGCCCGCCCGCGCGCCAGCAATTGCCCTTCATCGGCATCGCTGTCGGCCAGCGCCGTCATCGCCTTCACAAAATCGCGCAGCCGCGTGATGTCCGTCATCAAATCCTCCCCTGCCGTCCTGGCCCTCCCGGTCGCCCGTCCATTTCGACCGTCTGCTCCACTTCGGTGGCGCGAATCCCGATCTGGATCAATCCTTTTTGCGCCAATCCTCGCAAGTTTTCTTCCGTCTGGCGGCGCAAACGGGCAAGTATGTGTCATGCGCCTGCCTGCCGCCCTCGCCCCGTTGCGCCATCCGCTGTTCCGCATGCTGTGGACCGCCAACCTGGTGGTCTCGATGGGCGTGTGGATGCAGAACACCGGCGCAGGCTGGCTGATGGCCACCCTGGCGCCGGATGCCTTCACCGTCAGCCTGGTGCAGGCCGCCACCATCCTGCCGGTGTTCCTGCTCGCCCTGCCGGCCGGCGCATTGGCCGACATCATCGACAAGCGCCTGTTCATCATCGGCACGCAAAGCTGGATGCTGGCCGCGGCGGCCCTGCTGGCGGTACTCACCCTGGCCGGGCTCACCGGCATCTGGGGCCTGCTGGCGCTCACCTTCGCCATCGGCGCCGGTGCCGCGATGAACAACCCCGCCTGGGGCTCGGTGATGGCCGAGGTGGTGCCGCGCCAGGACCTGGTGCAGGCGATCGCGCTGAACGGTGTGGGCTTCAACCTGGCCCGCGCGGTCGGCCCCGCGCTGGCCGGATTCCTGGTGCTGGCCGGCGGGCCGGCGCTGGCCTTCGCGCTCAACGCACTCTCCTATGTCGCGGTCATCGTCGCCCTGCTGTCGTGGCACCGCCGCCGCCGGCATTCCGCCCTGCCGCGCGAGCACATGCTCTCGGCGATGCGCGCCGGCCTGCGCTTCACCCGGCACACGCCGGCCATGCAGGCGGCGATGCTGCGTTCGGCCGCCTTTTTCTTCGCCGCCGCCGCCCCCTGGGCGATGCTGCCGCTGGTGGTCAAGGAGCAGTTGCACCTCGGCGCCGGCACCTACGGCATCCTGCTCGGCCTGATGGGGGTGGGCGGGGTAACCGCCGGGATGGTGCTGCCGCAGATCCGCGCCCGGCTGTCGCGCGGCAACACCGTGTTCGTCTCCAGCGTCACCGCCTGCTGCGGCATGGCGATTTTGGCCATGTCCCGCCACTGGCTGCCGGCGGCCCTTGGCATGCTGCTGTTCGGCATCGGCTGGGTCACCGCCTCCGCGGTCACGCAGGGCGTCGCCCAGCTCGCTGCGCCGCCCTGGGTGCGCTCCCGCGCGCTGGCGATCTTCCAGTTGGCCTTCAACGGCGCGCTGATCGCCGGCACCTTCTTCTGGGGCTGGCTCGGCACCAGGCTGGGCCTCACCCCGGCCCTGCTCGCCGCCGCCACCACCGGGCTGGTGCTGGCCCTGGCCGCCCGCGCCTTCAGCCTCGACGGCGAGCAGCCACACACCCAGTCCAGCACGGATGCCGAGCCGACGCCGCCCGAGGCCGTCGCTCCCGAACTGATCCAGGTGGTCCACAAGGCCCGCAACCGGGTGCTGGAAAGCCAGCACTACCGGATCGACCCGGCCGATCAGCCCAGCTTTCTGTCGGTGATGGCCGAGGTGCGCGACGTCCGCGGCCGCGCCGGCGCGATCGGCTGGCAGCTCTACGAGGATGTCGCCCACGCCGACGGCTGGCTGGAGGTTTGGACCGTCGAGAACTGGACCGACCACCTGCGCGAGGCCGCCCGCCTGAGCGCCGCCGACCGCGCCGTGCTGGCCCGCGCGCTGGCCCTGCACCAGGGGCCGCGCCTGCCGCCCAGCCGCTACCTGGCCATCCCGCCGAGCCGCCTGCCAACGCCCCCGAACCCGGCCGCCAGCCGCTGAGCGGTGGCAATCAGCCCGCGCGAGCCCATATCCAAATGGCACGCTACGTAAAGGACGCTCCGAATGAAGACCCTTAACGCATTGGATTCCAACATCCGCACCGCCGCCATCAGCCTGCTCAACGCCCGCGTCGCCGACACGATCGACCTCGCGCTGGCCACCAAGCAGGCGCACTGGAACCTGCGCGGCCCGCAATTCATCGCCGTGCATGAGATGCTCGACACCCTGCGCACCGAACTCGACGACTACGTCGACACCATGGCCGAGCGCGTCACCGCCCTGGGCGGCACCGCGCTGGGCACGCTGCAGGTCACCGCCAAGGTCAGCAGCCTCACCGCCTACCCCACCAACATCCACGCCATCCCCGACCACCTGAAGGCGCTGTCCGAGCGCCTCGCCGCCCTCGGCACCGCCGTCCGCACCAACATCGACGAGGCGACCGAGGCCGGCGACGCCGGCACCGCCGACCTGTTCACCGGCATGTCGCGCGGCCTGGACAAATGGCTGTGGTTCCTGGAGGCGCATCAGGGCAGCTAATCTCCCATCGCCGCTTGCCCGGGCGCGGGGGGCATCGCTAAAGTGCCCTCCGACTACGGGAACACACCATGAACGACCTCTTCGGCCAGGGCAAGGCCCCCCGCGACGACGCGGAGTATTCCGCCAAGGATATCGAGGTGCTGGAGGGGCTTGAGCCCGTCCGCCGCCGCCCAGGCATGTATATCGGCGGCACCGACGAGGCCGCCCTGCACCACCTGGCCGCCGAAATCATCGACAACGCGATGGACGAGGCGGTGGCCGGCCATGCCGGTTTCATCGAAGTCACGCTCGAAGCCGGCAACATCCTCTCCGTGCGCGACAACGGCCGCGGCATCCCGGTCGATCCGCACCCGAAATTCAAGACCCTCAGCGCGCTGGAGGTCATCCTCACCACCCTGCATTCCGGCGGCAAGTTCGGCGGCAAGGCGTACGACACCTCCGGCGGCCTGCACGGGGTCGGCAGCTCGGTGGTCAACGCCCTCTCCGACATGATGCAGGTCGAGGTCGCGCGCGACCGCGTGCTGTGGCGCCAGAGCTACGCCCGCGGCAAGCCGACCACCAAACTGGAAAACGCCGGCCCGGTGCAGAACCGCCGCGGCACCATGATCCGCTTCCACCCCGACCCGCAGATCTTCAGCGACCTCGCCTTCAGCCCGGCCCGCCTCTACCGCTTCTGCCGCTCCAAGGCCTATCTGTTCCGCGGCGTGCAGATCCGCTGGTCCTGCGACCCCGCGCTGCTGAAGCCCGGCCGCGACGAGACCCCCGCCGAGGCGGTGCTGCACTTCCCCGGCGGCCTGCGCGACAGCCTGGAGGCCGACATCGCCGGCAGCCCCACCGTCGCCCCCATCTGGGCCGGCGACGCCGACCTGCCCACCGGTCCCAACGGCGCGCGCACCGGCCGGCTGGAATGGGCCATCGCCTGGCAGGAAACCGGCGAGGCCGACATCGCCTCGTACTGCAACACCGTCCCCACCTCCCAGGGCGGCACCCACGAGACCGGCTTTCGCAACGCCCTGCTGAAGGGCCTGCGCGCCTGGGGCGAGCAGCGCGGCAACCGCCGCGCCGCCGCCGTCACCGCCGAGGACGTGCTGGGCGGCATGGCCGCCAAGCTCTCCGCCTTCATCCGCGAGCCGCAATTCCAGGGCCAGACCAAGGAGAAGCTCACCAGCCCCGAGGCCACCCGCCTGGTGGAAACCGCGCTGCGCGACCGCTTCGACCATTTCCTCGCCGGCGACCCGACCACGGCGGACAACCTGCTCGCCTTCGTCATCGAGCGCGCCGAGGAACGCCTGCGCCGCAAGGAGCTGAAGGACACCCCGCGCAAATCCGCCACCCGCCGCCTGCGCCTGCCCGGCAAGCTGGCCGACTGCTCGGTGGAAGACGCCGCGCGCACCGAGCTTTTCCTGGTCGAGGGCGATTCGGCCGGCGGCTCGGCCAAGCAGGCGCGCGACCGCGCCACCCAGGCGGTGCTGCCGCTGCGCGGCAAAATCCTCAACGTCGCCAGCGCCTCCACCGAAAAGCTGCGCCAGAACCAGGAACTGAAAGACCTGGTCGAAGCCCTCGGCTGCGGCGTCGGCGACCGGTTCGACCGTTCCCGCCTGCGCTACGGCCGCGTCATCATCATGACCGACGCCGATGTGGACGGCGCCCATATCGCCAGCCTGTTGATGACCTTCTTCTACCGCGAACTGCCCGAGCTGGTGCGCCAGGGCCATGTCTACCTCGCCCAGCCGCCGCTCTACCGGCTGACCCAGGGCGCCAAATCGATCTACGCGATGGACGACGCCGACCGCGAGCGCAAGCTCAAGCAGTTCAAGGCCACCCCGAAGGTCGAGGTCAGCCGCTTCAAGGGCCTCGGCGAAATGCCGCCATCGGCACTGAAGGAAACCACCATGGACCCGGCGAAGCGCACCCTGCTCAAGGTGGTCGCCGCCGTGGAGGAACGCGCCGCCACCAACGACCTGGTGGAACGCCTGATGGGCCGCCGCCCGGAAGCCCGCTTCGAATTCATCCAGGAACACGCCCGCGACGTGGTCGAGCTGGACGTCTGAGCCGGAGCGAATTCACCCAGGCAAAAAGATCAACATGGAGGCGGGGAGAAGAAAAGCGAATTCGCCTCGATCTTCCTTCTCCCCGCCTCCCCGCCTCCATGTGATTCTTCTTCGCTGCCCCATGCCCCGTGCCCCATGCCCCGTGCCACGGCACCGGCGGCCTGCGTCCGGCCTTCATCGCCGGCGCAGGCCACATGGATCAGACCGACTTCTTCAGGGTCGGTGAGGCCTTGAAACGGACTGTCTTGCCCGCCTTCACCTTGATCGCCTCGCCGGTGCGCGGGTTCAGCCCCTTGCGCGCCTTGGTCTTGCGTACCGTGAAGGTTCCGAAGCTCGGCAGCGTGAACTTGCCGTTCTTCTTCATTTCCTTGACGATCGCGGCCATCAGGTCGCCCGCGGCGCGATTCGCAGCGGTGCCGGTCAGACTTGCGGAATCCTGCAGCACCGCTGCAATGAATGCCTTAGACATGCGGTTTCCTTTTCTTTTGTAGTGCCGTGCCTGGAATCATGCGCGAATCCGCCGAACGGATCAGCATCATCCCAAAGACGCCGCCTCCTATCAGCGGATTTCGCCTGTTGCAAAAGATTTCTGTGCCGCATCGCGCCAAATCGCCCATCCGCGCATGCCGGGCTTGATCGCCGCCGCGCCCGGGCGTTGAGTGGCGCCGGGCATTCAACCGGAACGACCATGCACACTCCGCCGCTCCCCGCCACCGAATCCATCGACCCGCGCTACCAGGATCTCGACGCCTGGCCCCCCGCCGCCATCCTCGCCGCGATGTGGGAAGGCCAGTTGGCCGCCGTCGCCGCCACCCGCGCGGCGCTGCCCGCCATCGCCGCCGCCGCAGCGGCCGCGGCCCCGCTGCTGGCCCGCGGCGGCCGGCTGGTCTATGCCGGCGCCGGCACCTCCGGGCGCATCGGCGTGCAGGACGGCGCCGAGTTGCCCCCCACCTTCGACTGGCCGCAGGACCGCCTGGTGCTGCTGATGGCCGGCGGCGAGGCCGCCTTCACCCGCTCCATCGAGAACGCCGAGGACGACGGCGCCGCCGCCGAGGCCGCCATCGCCCGCCACGCCATCGGGCCGGACGACGTGGTGCTCGGCATCGCCGCCAGCGGCGGCACCCCCTTCACCACCGCGGCCATCCGCGCCGCCGCCGCGCGCGGGGCGCTGACCATCGGCATTTCCAACAGCCCGGGCGGCGCCCTGCTCGCCGCCGCCGCCCACCCCATCCTGGCCGAAACCGGCGCCGAGGCGATCGCCGGCTCCACTCGCATGAAGGCTGGCACCGCGCAGAAAGTAGTGCTGAACCTGTTCTCCAGCCTGGTGATGGTACTGCTCGGCCGGGTCCACCAGGGCCTGATGGTCGACATGCAGGCCCGCAACGAAAAACTGCGCCGCCGCGCCGCACGCATGCTCGCCCACCTCACCGGCGAGGACGACGCGGCCATCCGCGCGGCGCTCGACGAGGCCGGCGGCAGCGTCAAACTCGCCGTGCTGGTGCTACAAGGGCTGGACCGCGCCGGCGCCCAGGCGCTTCTGGACGACAGCGGCAACAATCTGCGCGCGGCCCTGCTGCGGCTGCGCGCCTCACTGGAGATACCGGCATGATCGCCATCGGCGCCCAACATATCTTCGACGGCCATGCCTCGCACGGCGAGGGCGTGGTGGTGGTCGAGGAGGGCCGCATCGTCGCCATCGCCAGCGAAGCCCCCCCCGGCATGCCGTTCGACGAATGGACCGAGGACGTCATCATCGCCCCCGGCTATATCGACGCCCAGGTGAACGGCGCCGGCGGCGTGCTGCTCAACGCCACCCCCACGCTGGAGGCGATGGCCGCCATCGCCCGCGCCATGGCCGGCACCGGCACCACCAGCATCCTGCCCACCCTCATCACCGACGCGCCCGGCCGCATGGAACAGGCGCTGGAAGCCGCCCGCGCCGCGCTCGAAGCCGGCATCCCCGGCATCGCCGGCCTGCACCTGGAAGGCCCCTTCCTCAGCCCCGCCCGCCACGGCGCCCACCCCAAGGCGATGGTCCGCCGCATGACGCAGGCCGACGCCGCCCTGCTGGCCCGGCCCTTCCCCGGCTGCCTGCTGGTCACCCTCGCCCCGGAAGAGACCGACCCGGCGCTGATCCGCGCCCTGGCCGACGCCGGCGTGCTCCTCTTCGCCGGCCACAGCGACGCCAGTTTCGAGCAGGCGCGCGACGGCCTGGATGCCGGCATCACCGGCTTCACCCACCTCACCAACGCCATGGCCCCCATCGCCGGCCGCGCCCCCGGCATCGCCGCCGCGGCGCTGTCCGACCCGCGCGCCCGCGCCGGCATCATCGTGGATACCATCCATGTCCACCCCGCAATGGTCGCCATGGCGCTGCGCCTGATGGGCCCGGACCGCCTGTTCGCCGTCTCCGACGCCATGCCCACCGCCGCCTCGGACATCACCGAGTTCGACCTCTGCGGCGACCACGTCACCCTGAAGGACGGCCGCCTGACCAACCAGGCCGGCGGCCTCGCCGGCGCCCACGTCACTATGGCCGAATGCGTGCGCAACCTGGTCAACCATGTCGGCGTGGACTGGGAAACCGCGGTCCAGATGGCCACCGCCACCCCCGCCGCCGTGCTGGGCCTGGACGATCGCGGCCGCATCGCCCCGGGCATGCGCGCCGATCTGGTCGCACTGGACCCGAATATGAACGTGCTGGCGGTCTGGCAGGGCGGAGTCAGGATGTAGAGGCAGGGAAGCAAGCGGATTCACAAAGAGACGTAGAGGCGAGAAGAAGAAAAGGCGGAGGGTATACACCCCCCGCCCCACAGCCTCATCGAATAAAGTTTTTTTGCTTCTTTTTGTTCACAAAAAGAAGCCTTCCTTCCCTACAGGCTCGCCTGCGTCACAAACTTCGTATTCAGGTAAGCCTCGATCGCCTCAAGCCCGCCCTCGGACCCGTAGCCGGAATCCTTGATGCCGCCGAACGGCACTTCCGGCAGCGCCAGCCCGTGGTGGTTGATCGACATCATGCCCGCCTCCACCCGCGCCGCGATGGCGTTGGCGGTCTTCACCGAGCGGGTATAGGCGTAGGAAGCCAGCCCGAACGGCAGCCGGTTGGCTTCCTCCACCACGTCGTCGAAGCTTTTGAACGGCACCATCAGCGCCAGCGGGCCGAACGGCTCCTCGTTCATCACCCGCATGTCGCGGTTGAGGTTGGTCAGCACCGTCGGCTCGAAGAAATTGCCCTTGTTGCCGATGCGCTTGCCGCCGGTCTTCACCTCGGCGCCCTTCTGCACGGCGTCGGCGATGAAGCCCTCCATCGCGCTCACCCGGCGCGGGTTGGCCAGCGGCCCCATGGTGCTGCCGGCCTCCTGGCCGTCGCCGACCTTGATCTTCTCGGCCAGCGCCACGAAGCGGCCGACGAAATCGTCGAACACCTTCTCCTGCACCAGGAAGCGGGTCGGCGACACGCACACCTGGCCGGCGTTGCGGAACTTGTTGGCCGCCAGGATCTTGCTGGCCACCTCAAGGTCGGCGTCGTCGAACACGATGGCCGGCGCGTGGCCGCCCAGCTCCATGGTCACCCGCTTCATGTGCAGCCCGGCCAGCGCCGCCAGCTGCTTGCCGACCACGGTGGAGCCGGTGAACGAGATCTTGCGGATCACCGGATGCGGGATGAGGTATTCGGAAATCTCGGCGGGCACCCCGAACACCAGGTTCACCACGCCCGCCGGCACGCCGGCATCGGCATAGGCGCGCACCAGTTCGGCGCAGCTCGCCGGTGTCTCCTCCGGCCCCTTCAGGATCACCGAGCACCCGGCCGCCAGCGCCGCCGAAATCTTGCGCACCGCCTGGTTGATCGGGAAGTTCCACGGCGTGAAGCAGGCCACCGGCCCCACCGGCTCCTTGATCACCAGCTGGTACACCCCGTCGGCGCGCGCCGGGATGACGCGGCCATAGGCGCGCTTGGCCTCCTCGGCGAACCAGTCGATCACGTCGCTGGCGACGCCGATCTCGCCCTTCGCCTCGGCCAGCGGCTTGCCCTGCTCCTGGGTCATCAGCCGGGCGATGTCGTCGGCGCGGGTGCGGATCAGGTCGGCGGCCTTGCGCATGATCTTGGCGCGGTCATAGGCGGACATCTTGCGCCACACCGCGAAGCCCTTCTCGGCGGCGGCCAGCGCGCGGTCCAGGTCGGGGATTTCGGCATGCGCCACGGTGCCCAGCTTGTCGCCGGTCGCGGGGTTGATCACGGTCAGCACCTTGCCGGCGGCACTCGGCCCCCAGGCGCCGTCGATGAACAGCGATACGTCGGAATACATGCGATACCTCTTGGTGTGCGCGGCCGAAGCGGCGTGGTTCCCGGCGCAACATAGCGCCAAGCCCCCGCCTGTCGAGTCGGCTAGCCTCGCGCCAGGATATCCGCCGCCGCCGCCGCCATCACCTGGCAGCCCAGCACGATGTCCTCGTCGGCGGTGTTCTCGCTCCAGTGATGGCTGATGCCGCCGATGCTGGGCACGAACAGCATGGCCGCCGGCATCACCCGGGCGAGTTGCTGCGCGTCATGCCCGGCGCCGCTGGGCATGCGCTGGTGCAGCCCCGGCGCGAACCGCTCGGCCGCCCGGTCGAGTGCGGCGCGGAAGCCTTCGTCCATCATCTTGGGGGTGGAGCGGGAAAGCGTATGAAGTATAACCTTACAGGGTCCGGAAGCATCCGCCTCCGCAACCAGCGCCTGCAATGCAGCCTCCAGGCGGGCCAGAACCGCCGGATCGGCGTCGCGGAACTGGAACATCATCTCCGCCCCGCCCGGCACGATGCTGGCCGCACCCGGGTCGAGCAGGATTTTTCCCACCGTCCAGACCGTTTTTTCGGCACAAATGGTCGGAAATTTCGCCTCGATGGCGGCAAAAAGCCGCATCAAAGCGACCCCGGCATCCTTGCGGATCGCCATCCGGGTGGTGCCGGCGTGGTTCTGCACCCCCTCGAAATTCACCCGGTACTGCCAGATGCCGACGATGCTGGTGACCACGCCGATCTTCAGCCCGGCGGCCTCCAGCGCGTCGCCCTGCTCGATATGCGCCTCCAGGAAGCCCTTGTAGCGGCCGGGTTCGAAGTGCAGGCGGGGCTTGCCGGCCAAGCCCGCTTCGGCGAGCGCCTCGCGCAAGGTCTTGTTCTCATGGCGGTTCCGCGCCGCGTCGATGTCCGCCTCCGACACATCGCCGACATAGGAGCGGCTGCCGAGGAAGGAGCCGTAATGTCCCTCCTCGTCCGCCCAGGCTACCACGTCGATGCCGCGCCCCACCGCGCGCGCCACCTCCAGCGCGTACATCACCCCCAGCGCGCCATCCAGCCACCCCGCATGCGGCTGTGTCTCGGTGTGGCTGCCCAGCAACAGCCGCGGCCCGTCGCCGGCGCCGCGGCCGAGGACGTTGCCGATGCCGTCGATCTCCGGTTCCAGCCCGGCGTCGCGCATGCGCTCCATCAGCCAGCGGCGGCTGTCCATGTCTACCGGGGAGAAGGTCGGGCGGTGCACCCCGGTCTTGTAGGTGCCGAATTCGCGCAGGCGATAAAGATCGGCCAGCAACCGCTTGCCGTCGATGGATATATTCGAGCCGGACACTCTACGCTCCTCAATTGGCCAGTTTGATGCCCTGGGGACGGATTAGCCCGTCCGGCACCGGGGTGAAGCCCGAGACCTTGGTGCTGGCCGCGAACAGCCAGGTCTGGTGGAACAGCACCATCATCGGCACGTCGTGCTGGAAGATGGCGTCGGCCTTGGCGTACAGGGCCTTGCGCTGGCCCATGTCGGTGACCGCGCGGGCCTGGGCCAGCAGGTCGTCGTATTGGGGGTTGTCGTAGTTGCCCCAGTTCAGGAAGCCTTTCTTGGACAGCCAGATCGACACGTTGCCGTCCGGATCGGCGCGGCCGCTCCAGATCACACCGAAGGCCTGGAAATCGCCCGACTTGGCGGCGGCGACGCCGGCATTGGCCTCCTCCACCCGCAATTTCACGTCGAACCCGGCCTCTCCGGCCATCGACTGGATCAGTTCGCCCACCTGCTTGGAGTCGGGCGAGTTGGCGACCAGCAGGCTGACCGGCACGCGCGTCTGGCCGGCTTCCTTCAGCAGCTTCCTGGCGCCTTCCAGGTCGCGCGGCGGAACCGGGAAGGCCGGGTCCCAATAGGGGGTGTGCGGCGCCTCGAACTGGTTGGAGGGGGTTTGCGCGCCGTCGAACACCACCTGGTTCAGCGCCGCGCGGTCGATCGACTTGGCGAACGCCTCGCGCACGCGGGCATCCTGGCCGAGCGGGGTCTGGGCGGCCGGGCCGTGGCCGACGTTGAACAGGATCGACTGGTAGGCCACGCCCGGCTGCGCATAGAGCTTCAGCTTGGGGTTCTTCTTCACCGCCGGCGCGTCGGTGGCGGCCATCCGCTCGATCAGGTCGAGCTGGCCGGATTCCAGGTTCACCAGCTTCACCGTGGTGTCGGGGATCGGCTGGTAGGTGATGCGGTCGAGGAAGATGTTCTTGGCGTCCCAGTAGCCGGGGAAGCGGTCGAGGGTGATGTGGTCCTGCGCCACCCGCTCGGTGAGCTTGAAGGGGCCGGCGCAGACCGGATGCTCGAACACCTTGTCGCCATACTGGGCCAGCGCCTTGGGCGAGAGCATCATGCCGGCGCGATCGGCCAGCACCGCCAGCAGCGGCGCGTCCGGGTGGGACAGGTGCAGCACCACGGTCAGCGGATCGACCACCTCCACCGACTTGACGGCGGCGACCTCGCCCTTGCGCAGGCTGTAGGGGGCGGTGCGGTAGCGGTCGATGTTGACCTGCACCGCCCGCGCGTCCATCGGCTCGCCGTCCTGGAACTTCACGCCTGGGCGCAGGTGCATCGTCAGCGCCAGGTTGTCCTTGGACCATTCCCAGGAGGTGGCGAGCTGCGGCACGAAGGCCAGCTTCGCGTCGATATCGATCAGCTTGTCGCACATGGCGGCGAACACGATGCGTCCAACATAGGAGCCGGCGCGCGCCGGATCGAGCAAGTCGGGGTCCTCGTTCAGCCCGATCCGCAGCGTGCCGGCGGCGTGGGCGGCACCGGTGGCGAGCATCATGGCCAACGCGAAGCAGGCGGTGTGGACCTTGCGCATGCGGGGCTCCGTGCGGATGGAATGAACCGAGACCGATAGCCTGCACCGCCGCGCCGCCGGACCCAAGCCCAAAAATCTCGTGCCCAAAAATCTCGTGCGGGGGCGTGGAATGCGGCAAACTGGCGCGGCAATGGCGGGAGCGCGCGCGGGTGACGGAGATCTATGTGGACGGCGATGCCTGCCCGGTGCGCGAGGAGGTGTATCGCGTGGCCGAGCGGCTGGGGCTGGTGGTGCATGTGGTCGCCAACGGCTCACGCCCGATCCGCCCGCCCGGCCGGCCGAACGTGCGCATGGTGACGGTGGCCGAAGGGGCCGACATCGCCGATGACTGGATCGCCGAGCGGATCACGGCGGGGGATGTGTGCATCACCGCCGACATCCCGCTGGCCGCCCGCTGCCTGGCGCGCGGGGCGCGGGCACTGGCGCCGAACGGCAAGATATGGACCGGCGACAATATCGGCAACGCGCTGGCCGGGCGCGAGATCGGCCGGCACCTGCGCGAAAGCGGCGTGGTGACCGGCGGGCCACGGCCACTGACCAAGGCAGACCGGTCGCAGTTCCTGTCGGCCCTGGATACGGCGGTGCGGGCGGCTCAGCGGGTGGGGTAGGCGAGGAAGCGGTTCTTTTTTGGAAAAAAGAACCAAAAAACCTCTATTCGCTGGAGTCTCTCCGGACAGCATCAGGTGCCCAGCGAACAAAGTTTTTTTGCTTCTTTTTGTTCACAAAAAGAAGCCTTCCCTACCCTTCACATCCCCGCAAACAACGCCGTGGACAGATAGCGTTCCGCGAAGGACGGCGCGATTGCCACGATCAGTTTGCCGGCGTTTTCCGGTTCCTGTGCCAGTCCCAGGGCGGCGTGCAGGGCGGCGCCGGAGGAGATGCCGATGGGCAGGCCTTCCAGTTGGGCGCAGCGGCGGGCGGCGGCGATGGCTTCGCGTTCGCTGACGCGCAGCACGCCGGCCATCAGCCCCATGTCGAGCACGCTGGGTTGGAAGCCCGGGCCGATGCCTTGCAGGCCGTGCGGGCCTGGTTCGTCGCCGGAGAGGACGGCGCTTTCGGAGGGTTCCACCACGAACACCTGCAGGCCGGGGCGGCGCGGGTGCAGCGCGCGGGCGATGCCGGTGAGGGTGCCGCCGGTGCCGGCGCCGCCCACCACGATGTCTACCAGGCCGGCCGTGTCGGTCCAGATTTCCTCGGCGGTGGTGGCGGCGTGGATGGCGGGGTTGGCCGGGTTGTCGAACTGGCGGGGCATCCAGGCGTGCGGGGTGGCGGCCAGGATTGCCTCGGCGCGGGAGATGGCGCCGGCCATGCCCTGGCGGGCGGGGGTGAGCTGCACCTCGGCGCCCATCAGCCGCAGCATCTTGCGCCGCTCGACCGAGGCGCCCTCGGGCATGCAGACGATGAGGCGGTAGCCGCGCGCGGCGGCGACGAAGCCGAGCGCGATGCCGGTGTTGCCGGAGGTGGGTTCCACCAGCACCGAATGGCCGGGGCGGATCAGGCCCTCGGCCTCGGCGGCGTCGATCATGGCCAGGCCGATGCGGTCCTTGACCGAGCCGAGCGGATTGAAAAATTCCAGCTTCAGCGCCAAGTCGGCCACGGGTCGATCCGCGGCCGCAATGCGTGGCAGCCGGACCAGGGGCGTGGCGCCGATCGTGTCCAGCACGCTGTCGTAGATGCGCCCGCGTGCCGGCGGCTCGGGTAGGTGTTTCATGGCGGTGGTTTATCACATCGCGAGATCGTGGTTTAGTGCCCCCTTGGCACATCCGTCGGGCAGGCGCGCGGATGGCGGGGGAAACGCGATGCTGATCCGCAGGGACCGGGTGATGGTGGCGGTGACGGTGATGCTGGACATCGCCTTTCATGGCGGGCGGACCGCCACGGTCAGCGCCGCGGACATCGCCGAGCGGCTGGGCCAGGCGCGGCGCGGCATGGAGCCGCTGTTGCAGGCGCTGTCGCGCGCCGGGCTGCTGGACAGCGTGCGCGGGCCGCGTGGCGGCTATCGGCTGGGCAGGCCGCGACGGGACATCCATCTTTCTGATATCGTGTCGGCGGTGGCCGGCGACGACGGCGAGGCTTCGCCCGAGGCGCCGGCCGCCTCGCCGCCCGGCTCGCTCCAGGCAGCGGTGACGGACCGGCTGTGGGACGAGCTGGAGGCCGCCGCCCAGGCGCGGCTGGCGGCGCTGACATTGGACGACCTGTTGCGCCGCGCCCAGGCCGCCGGGATGCGCCGGCCCGCCACCGAGCCCATCAGCTTCACCATCTGAACCCAGACAGGAACATCGCCATGACCATCCAGCTTGGCCAGATCGCCCCCGACTTCCAGCAGGACAGCAGCACCGGCCCGATCAGCTTCCATGCCTGGCTCGGCACTTCCTGGGGCATTCTGTTCAGCCACCCCAGGGACTACACGCCGGTGTGCACCACCGAACTGGCCGAGGCGGCGCGGCTGAAGCCGGAATGGGACAAGCGCAATGTGAAGGTGCTCGGCCTGTCGGTCGATTCGGCCGAGAGCCACCGCGCCTGGGACAAGGACATCGAGGAGACGCAGCACCAGGTGATGAACTTCCCGGTGCTGGCCGATGCCGACCGCAAGGTGTCCACGCTGTACGGCATGGTGCATCCGCTGGCCGACCCCACCATCACGGTGCGAAGCGTGTTCATCATCGACCCGAACAAGAAGGTGCGGCTGATCATGACCTACCCGCCCAGCACCGGGCGCAACTTCGCCGAGATTTTGCGGGTGGTGGACAGCCTGCAACTGACCGACGCCAACAAGGTGGCGACCCCGGTGAACTGGACCGACGGGCAGGACGTGATCATCTCGCCGAGCCTGTCGGACGCCGATGCCAAGGCGCGCTTCCCCAATGGCTGGAAGACGTTGAAGCCGTATCTTCGGATGGTGGCGCAGCCGCCGCTGCCGCGCTGAACGGCCGAGGCCAGTGCGCTGACCCATTCGGACGATTCAGCCAACCGGCTGAAATGCCCGCTGGCATCGGACCACTAGGCGCCGGCCGCCAGCGCCACGACGGTGGTGGCCAGGATGGCGGCGCAGGCCCAGGCGGCTTCGCGCGGCGTGAGCAGGGGGGCGTCCGGGTGGGTCCGGGCGCCCTCGTCGCGTGGGGCGCGGGCCAAGCCGGGGAGATTGTCGGCGAACGGGGCGGCGGAGACGGCGTGGTCGCCAAAGAATTCCCAATCCTGGCGGCCGCCGTTCTGGTGCGCGTTCATGTGTGGAACTCCTTATTCCACGCTCAATGTGGAGCATTATCCGCCGATATTCAACTGGCGTGATTCGTGAATATTGCTTCCGTGATGGTTATGTGGCATAACCAATCCGCCGGCGCCTCGACATCCTGCCCGACCTATCCGGATGGCCCGCGCTGTCACGGAAGCTTCATCGAACTGCAATCTTGGCGTCTTCATGCCTGCGTAGGGTCCGCCCCGCACGAGACCCCGAGGAGAGCACATGAAATTCGTCCCCACCGCGCTGGCCATCACCCTGGCCGGCTTCACCGCCTTCACCGCCCCCGCCGCGCAGGCGCAGCAGATCACCGGCGCCGGCTCCACCTTCGGCGCGCCGATCTACGGCAAGTGGGGCGAGGGCGCGAAGGCCGCCATCGGCATCACCCTGAACTACCAGGCGATCGGCTCGGGTGCGGGCATCAACCAGATCAACAACCGCACCGTTGATTTCGGCGCCTCCGACATGCCGGTGGCCGCCGACCAGCTGGCCACGCACAAGCTGATGCAGTTCCCGACCGTGATCGGCGGCGTGGTGGTGATCGTCAACATCCCCGGCGTGGAAGCCGACAAGCTGAAGCTGACCGGCGAGCTGCTGGCCGACATCTACCTGGGCAAGATCACCAAGTGGAACGACGCCAAGCTGGTGGCGCTGAACCCTGGCGTGAAGCTGCCGAACCTGGCGATCGCGCCGGTCTACCGCGCCGACGGCTCGGGCACGACCTTCGTGTTCACCGACTACCTGTCGATGCTGAGCGCCGAGTGGAAGTCCAAGGTGGGCTCCTCCACCAGCGTGAAGTGGGCGGCCGGCAACGGCGCCAAGGGCAGCGACGGCGTGTCGGCCACCGTGAAGCAGGTGCGCGGCGGCATCGGCTATGTCGAGAGCGCCTATGCGACGCAGAACAAGCTGACCACCACGCTGCTGCGCAACAAGTCGGGCGCGTTCGTGGCGCCGTCGATGGAAGCCTATGCGGCGGCGGCGTCCAATGCCGACTGGAGCAAGGTCAAGAACTTCGCCATCGACCTGAACGACCAGCCGGGCGCCAAGAGCTGGCCGATCGAGTCGGCCACCTTCGTGCTGCTGCCGACCGACCCGAAGGACGCGGCGCAGAGCGCGGCCGTGCGCAAGTTCTTCGACTGGGGTTTCGCCCACGGCAACGACATGGCGACGCAACTGCTGTATGTGCCGCTGCCGAAGGCGGTGCAGGACGCGGTGCGCGCCGCCTGGGCCGCCGACTTCAAGGGCTGAGCCTCGCCACGCCACTGTGAAAGGGGGCGCCCGGGCTGGGCGCCCCCTCGACACGCCTGCCCCGACGTGCCTGGGCTGTCGTTTTGCCTGACCCGCCATCTTGATGGATGATCCAACGGTGTCCTCGACCGCCGCCCCGCCGCTCACCGGCGCCCGCAAGATGCCCCTCCGCCGCGCCGGCAGCGGAGCCGTTGGCGACCGCGTTTTCGCGGCGCTGGCCTATGCCGCCGGCATGCTGGTGCTGGTGCTGCTGGGCGGCATTATCCTCTCCCTGCTGATCGGCGGGCTGCCGGCCTTCCGCGCCTTCGGGCCGCATTTCCTGGTGGATGCCAACTGGGACCCGGTGCAGCAGCAATACGGTGCGGCGGTGCCGATCTATGGCACGCTGATCACCTCGGTGCTGGCGCTGCTGATCGCGGTGCCGCTGGCCTTCGGCATCGCCTTCTGGCTGACCGAGCTGGCGCCGGCCTGGCTGCGCCGCCCGGTTGGCACCGCGGTGGAACTGCTGGCGGCGGTACCCTCCATCATTTACGGCATGTGGGGGTTCTTCATGATCGTGCCCTTCATGTCGAGCTACGTGCAGCCCTTCGTGATCGACGGGCTGGCCGACGTGCCGGTGTTGAGCGACCTGTTCCAGGGCCCGCCCTTCGGCACCGGCATCGCCACCGCGGCGCTGATCCTGGCGGTGATGGTCATCCCGTTCATCGCGGCGACCATGCGCGACGTGTTCCAGACGGTGCCGGCGGTGTTCAAGGAATCGGCCTACGGCGTGGGCTGCACCACCTGGGAGGTGATGCGCTCGATCGTCATCCCCTATACCCGCGTGTCGGTGATGGGCGGCATCATGCTGGGACTGGGGCGGGCGCTGGGCGAGACGATGGCGGTGACCTTCGTGATCGGCAACACCAACCGCATCTCCCCCAGCCTGTTCGGGCCGGGCAACACCATCGCCTCGCTGGTGGCGCTGGAATTTCCGGAGAGCCCGGCGGGCAGCCTGAAGCTGGCCTCGCTGCTGGCGCTGGGGTTCATCCTGTTCGTGATCTCGTTTATCGTGCTGGCGATCTCGCGGCTGCTGCTGCGCCCGAGGGCCGGGGCATGAGCGCCTCCACGGTTAACCCCGTTGGCAGCCGGGGTCCGGCACGCGACCCGCGGGTGGCGGCGATGCTGTCGCGCCGGCGGCAGCGGCGCAACATGGTGGCGGCCGGGCTGTGCATGGCGGCCACCACGGTCGGGCTGGCGCTGCTGGCGCTGATCCTGGCGACGCTGCTGTGGCTGGGCGCCGGGGGCGTGCACTGGTCGGTGTTCGCGCATTCGACGCGCCCGCCAGGCTCCGGCGGCGGGCTGCTGAACGCCATCGTCGGCAGCCTGATCCAGACCGGGCTGGGGACGGTGATCGGCACGCCGATCGGGTTGCTGGTGGGCACCTACCTGTCGGAATACGCCGGGAACTCTCGGCTGGGCGGCGCTGTGCGCTTCGTGTCCGACGTGCTGCTGTCGGCACCTTCGATCCTGATCGGGCTGTTCGTCTATGCTGTGCTGGTCAACCCGTTCAACGGCTTCTCCGGCATCGCCGGCTCGGTGGCGCTGGCGGTGATCGTGATCCCGATCGTGGTGCGCACCACCGAGGACATGCTGCGGCTGATCCCGGTGTCGTTGCGCGAGGCGGCGGTGGCGCTGGGGGCGCCGAAGTGGAAGTCGATCGTGTTCGTCTGCTACCGGGCGGCGCTGGACGGCATCGCCACCGGAGTGCTGCTGGCGATCGCGCGGGTGGCCGGCGAGACGGCGCCGCTGCTGTTCACCTCGCTTGGCAACCTTAACTGGTCCACCAGCCTGACCCAGCCGATGGCGAGCCTGCCGGTGACCATCTACCAGTATGCCGGCTCGGCGTTCGACGACTGGGTGCAGCTTGCCTGGGTCGGCGCGCTGCTGATTACCTTCGGGGTGCTGGCGCTGAACATCCTCGCCCGCGTCGTCCTGCGGCCCCGCGTGTGAACGGAGCGGAAGCAATGAGCAGCACCATGAACGAGACCAGTGCCCGGATGCCGGAAGTGGACGCCGCCGTGGCCGACCGCGCGCGCATCTCCATCCGCAACCTCGATTTTTTCTACGGCTCCAACCGGGCGCTGAAGTCGATCTTCCTGGACCTGCCGGAAGGCAAGGTGACCGGCATGATCGGCCCCTCCGGCTGCGGCAAGTCCACGCTGCTGCGCGTGCTGAACCGGATGTACGACCTGTATCCCGGCCAGCGTGCAACCGGCGAGGTGCTGCTGGATGGGGAGAATGTCATCGCGCCGGGCATCGACCTCAACCAGCTGCGCAGCCGTATCGGCATGGTGTTCCAGAAGCCGACGCCCTTCCCGATGAGCATCTACGAGAACATCAGCTTCGGCGTGAAGCTGCATGAGCGGCTGTCCAAATCGGCGATGGACGAGCGGGTGGAATGGTCGCTGACCCGCGCCGCGCTGTGGGACGAGGTGAAGGACCGGCTCAACACCTCGGCGGGCGGCCTGTCCGGCGGCCAGCAGCAGCGGCTGTGCATCGCGCGCACCATCGCCGTCCGCCCCGAGGTGATCCTGCTCGACGAGCCTACCAGCGCGCTGGACCCGATCAGCACGCTGAAGATCGAGGAGCTGATCGACGAGCTGAAGCGCGACTTCACCATCGTGATCGTCACCCACAACATGCAGCAGGCGGCGCGCATCGCCGACCAGGTGGCCTTCTTCTATCTGGGCGAGATGGTGGAGGTCGGCGCTGCGGCGCAGATGTTCACCGCGCCCAGCGAGCGCCGCACCCAGGAATACATCACCGGCCGGTTCGGCTGAACGGAACCTCCCATGCCCGAGCACATCGTCAAATCCTACGAGCAGGAACTCAAGCGGCTGTCGGCGCTGATCACCGGCATGGGCGGCATGGTGGAGGCCCAGGTGGCCGCCGCCTGCGAGGCGATCCTGCACAAGGACGGCGAGGCGGCCAACCGCGCCATCGAGTCCGACCCCAAGGTGGACGCCATGGAGCGCGAGGTGGAGCAGGACGTCATCCGCCTGCTGGCGCTGCGCCAGCCCATGGCCCAGGACCTGCGCCACATCGTCGCCGGCCTGAAGATCACCGGCGACATGGAGCGCATCGGCGACTACGCCGCCAATGTGGCCAAGCGCAGCATCGTGCTGACGCAGTTCAACCTGCCCTTCGCGCTGTCCGGCCTGTCGCACATGGCGCGGCTGGTGCAGGAGAACCTGAAGCTGATCGTCGATGCATTCGGCGAGTCGGACACCGACAAGGCGCTGCTGGTCTGGCGCTCGGACGAGGCGATCGACGAGATCTATAACGCCTTGTTCCGCGAGTTGATCACCTATATGATGGAAGACCCGCGCTACATCACGCCGTGCACGCACCTGCTGTTCATCGCCAAGAACCTGGAGCGCATCGGCGACCACGCCACCAACATCGCCGAGACCATCTACTACGCCGTGCGCGGCATCCCGCTGACCGATGCGCGCCCCAAGGGTGACGTGTCCGCCTATGCGGTGGTGCGCCCGGCGGACGACCAGTAAGGCCGCCCGCATGATCTCCCCCCGCCCGCACGAAGACCGCGACCCGCGCATGACGGAAGGCCTGTCCAGCCTGGCCCGCCCGCTGGTGCTTGTGGTGGAGGACGAGGCCGCCCTGGCCACCATGCTGCGCTACAACCTGGAAAAGCAGGGCTATCGCGTCTCCGAGGCCAGCGACGGCCAGGAGGCGTTGACCCGGATCGCCGAGGCGCCGCCCGACCTGGTGCTGCTGGACTGGATGCTGCCCACACTGTCGGGCATCGAGGTGTGCCGCCAGATCCGCCGCCGTCCGAACACCCGCGACCTGCCGGTGATCATGGTCACCGCCCGCACCGAGGACCAGGACGCGGTGCGCGCGCTGAACACCGGTGCGGACGACTACATCACCAAGCCGTTCAACATGGACAGCCTGCTGGCGCGCATCCGCGCCCTGCTGCGCCGCGCCAGCACGGTGCCGACCAAGGGGCGGCTGGCATTCCACGACATCACGATGGACCTGGCCGCCCACCGCGTGCAGCGCGACGGCAAGCCGGTCCATCTGGGCCCCACCGAATTCCGCCTGCTGGAGTTCTTCATGCAACACCCCGGCCGGGTGTTCTCGCGCGAGGAGTTGCTGGACGCGGTGTGGGGGCCGGACATCCATGTGGAGCCGCGCACGGTGGACGTGCATATCCGCCGGCTGCGCAAGTCGATCAACGGCGAGGGCGAGTTGCTGGACGTGATCCGCACCGTGCGCGCCGCCGGCTATGCGCTGGACACGGAGGCGCTGTAGCGATACGTCGGCGGGATGTCGCGCTTCCAGATTGTCATCATCCCGGTCACCCTCTTCCGCCAGAACTGCACCCTGATCTGGGAGACCGACAGCAAGGCCTGCGCCGTGGTCGATCCTGGCGGCGAGCCGGGGCGCATCCTGGACACCATCGCCAACCTCGGCCTGCGGGTCGAGAAGATCCTGCTGACCCATGGCCACCTGGACCATGCCGGCGGCGCGCTGGCGCTGAAGGGCGTGCTGGACGAGGCGCGGACGGCGGCCGGCGAGGCGCCGGTGCCGATCCTCGGCCCGGACGAGCGCGACCGCTTCCTGCTGGAACGCATCGAGGAGGACGCCCTGCAATTCGGCTTCACCGGGCTGCGCAACGTGCTGCCCGACCAGTGGCTGCACGAGGGCGACGTGGTGGAACTGGGCGCGCTGCGGTTCGAGGTGCTGCACTGCCCCGGCCATACACCGGGCCATATCGTGTTCGTGGAGAAGGCCGAGCGCTTCGCCCTGGTCGGCGACGTGCTGTTCCACGGCTCGGTCGGGCGCTGCGATTTCCCCTATGGCGACCCGGTGGCACTGCGCGCCGCCATCCTGGGCAAGCTGCTGCCGCTGGGCGACGACATCGCCTTCATCTGCGGCCATGGCGGCGGCTCCACCTTCGGCGCCGAGAGGCGAAGCAATCCGTTCCTGCAGGACTGAGCCCGCCACCCGGAGGAGACGCCCGCATGCACCGCGAACCGCTGATCATGGTCTGCACCTGCGAGATCGCGGGGCGGGTGCGCGGCAAGGGCTTCCCGGCGCGCGAACTGCCGCAGCGGCTGGTCAAGGGCGTCGGCTGGGTGCCCACCAACACCATGATCTCGGCCTTCGGCACCATCCCGGCCACCCCGTTCGGCACCGGCGGCGACCTGATCCTGGTGCCCGACCCGACCACCGAGGTGAAGGTGGATTTCGAGGACGGTTCGGCGGGCGAGCATTTCTTCCTGGGCGACCTGCGCCACCTGAACGGCCAGCCGTGGGAGTGCTGCCCGCGCGACCTGCTGCGCCGGGCGCTGGCGGCCCTGCACGACGCCGCCCGCGTCACCCTGGTGTCGGCCTTCGAGCATGAATTCGTCTACACCGGCGTCGAGGACCAGCCCGGCAGCCCGTATTCGCTGGACGCCATGCGCCGGCAGGGCGTGTTCGCCGAGGCGCTGGTGGCCGCCCTGCGCGCCGCCGGCACCGAGCCGGACAGCTTCATGGCCGAGTTCGGCGCCCAGCAGTTCGAGGTGACCAACGAGGCGGCGGGCGGCATGCGCTCGGCCGACCGTGCCGTGGTGGTGCGCGAGATGGTGCGCGCCACCGCCCACCGGCTAGGCCAGCGCGCCATCTTCGCGCCGATCCTGGACCCGGAGGGGGTGGGCAACGGCGTGCATATCCATTTCAGCTTCCGCGACGCCGAGGGCGGGCCGGCGTTGTACGACCCGTCGGGGCCGTTCGGTCTGTCAGTCATCGGGCGACAGTTCGCCGCCGGCATCCTGCACCACATGCCGGCGCTGTGCGCGATCACCGCGCCCTCGGTCGTTTCGTATATCCGGCTGCGGCCGAACCGCTGGGCGCCGACTCATGCCACGCTGCAGCAGCAGGACCGCGGCGCCGCGCTGCGCGTCTGCCCGGTGCTGGCGCTGCCGGGGCTGGACCCGACCCGCCAGTTCAACCTGGAATACCGGGTGGCCGACGCCGCCGCGAGCCCCTACCTGGCGCTGGGCGCGCTGGTCTGGGCCGGGGTGGACGGCATCCGCCGCAAGCTCGACCTTCCCGCCGAAGGCCCGCCGCTGCCGGCCACGCTGGGCGCCGCGCTGGACGCGCTGGAGGCGGACACGCAGGCCCGTGGCTGGTTCGGCGAGACCTATCTGGGCGCCTACCTGCAGCACAAGCGCGGCGAGCTGGCGGAGATGGCGGGGCTGGACGAGGCGGCGCAATGCGCCCGCTACGCCCTCACCTACTGAGCAGGTCCAGCAGCGCCTCGGTTCCCAGCATCCGGCAATAGCCGGCGAAGCATTGCAGCGCCGCCGCGTGCCGCGCCTCGGTGTCGGCCATGCAGGCATCGGGGAGGCAGGTGACGTAGTAGCCGCGATCCGCCCCGTCCTTCACCGTGTGGTCGATGCACTGGTCGGTCAGGAAGCCGGTGACGATCAGGTCCTCGATGCCGATGTTGCGCAGCAGGTAGTCGAGGTTGGTGGAGTTGAACAGGCTGGACGAGGTTTTCGGGATCACCATCTCGTCCTCGCCCGGCGCCACCGCCGCCAGCACGCGCGCCTCCCACGAGCCGCGGGCGATGAAGATGTCGGAGAGCTTGTAGTCCAGGCTGCGGTCGCGCCCGTCGGCGGTGGCGTTCTCCATCACGGTGTAGATCACCTCCACCCCCGCCTGGCGGCAGGCGGCGATCAGGCGGGCGATGTTGGGGATCACGCGGGTGGCGGCGGCGTGGTGGAATTCAGGGCGGATCGCCTGCTGCGCCGCGTTGAAGGTGCCGTTCTGCACGTCAACCACCAGCAGCGCCGCCCGCCCGGCGCGGATCGGCCGGTCGCGCGTGAGTTTGGCCGCGTCGCCTTGCTTGTCCGCCATCGCGCTCTCCTGCACAGTGCCGGCCTCAGCATAGCGGAAACCATGATGACGCACCCCACCACGCGCGATGTTCCGGTCGTGCCCGCCCATACCACGCTGCTGTTCGTGGACGTGCAGAACTACTGCGCCCGCCCGGACGGTGCCGAGTTCGCCGCCATGTCGCCCGAGGCGCGCGAGGCCAGGCTGGGCTGGTTCTTCCGCGAGATGGAGGCCCGCGTGCTGCCCAACATGCAGCGCCTGCAGGCCGGCTGCCGCGCCGCCGGGATCGAGGTGATGTACACGCTGATCCGCAACCTCACCCGCGACGGGCGGGACCGCAGCCTGGACTACAAGATCACCGGCTTCAGCGTGCCGCCGGATTCGTGGGACGGCCAGGTGCTGGACGCGATCGCCCCCGGCCCGGACGAGATCGTCATCCCCAAGACCTCCTCCAACGTGTTCGTCTCCACCAATATCGACTACGTGCTGCGCAACCTGGGCACCCGCCATCTGGTGATCTCGGGCATCGTCACCGACCAGTGCGTGGACGGCGCGGTGCGCACCGCCTGCGACCTCGGCTACCTAGTCACTCTGGTCACCGACGCTTGCGCCACCTACAGCCAGGAGCGGCACGACGCGACGCTGCGCGCCAACCAGGGCTATTGCCGCCAGCGCACCACCGAGGCGTTCCTGGCCGAGATCGCCGGCGGGTAGGGCACGACCGCGCTGGCGCGGGCATCGACACTTCTTTACGCTTCGGCGAGCCCACATGCGGCCGGCCAGCCTGTGCCGGCCGTCGGACCGGGGCGCGACGCAAGGCGGTGTGAGCGAGCATGTCCGGCGAGCAGCTTGCCGAAACCCTGGCCCGGCAGGCGCATCAGGCCGCCGGCCACGACTGGCCACGCGCGGCGGCGCTGGCGGCCGAGTTGCGCGGCCGGTTCCCGGACCACCCGGCCGGCTACCAGATCGGCTCGGCCGCCGCGCGGGAGCTGCGGCGGTTCGACGACGCGGCGCTTTTGCTCACCGACGCCACGGCGCGCTTCCCGCGCCAGGCATGGCCGCTGGTGGAAGCGGCGTGGACCGCCAGGGCACGCGGCGACCTGGACCAGGCCGCGCGGCTGGCCGCCGAGTTGCGCGAGCGGTTCGAGACCCTCCCCGCCGGCTACCAGATGGGCGCCGCCGCCGCCCGCCAGCTGGGGCGCCTGGACGAGGCGGCGGCAATCCTCGCCGAGGGTGCGGCGCGCTTCCCGACGCATCCCTGGGCGCTTGCCGAAGCCGCCCTGACCGCCAGGGCGCGCGGCGAAACCGAAGCCGCGACCCGCCTGGCGGCCGAATTGCGCGATCGCTTCCCCGCCGATCCCAATGGTTACCACATCGGTTCAGCCACCGCGCGCGACCGCCAGGACTTCGATGCCGCCGTCGCCATCCTCGCCGAGGCGGCGCAGCGCTTTCCGGCCGCGCCATGGCCGGTGGTCGAAGCAGCCTGGATCGCCCGCGCACGCGGCGACGCCGTGGCGGCAATCCGCCTGGCCACCGAGTTGCGGGACCGTTTCGCCGATCTTGCCGCCGGATACCAGATCGGCGCGGCGGCCGCCCGCGAGGCCCTGCGGTTCGACGACGCGGCCGCCATCCTCGCGGCGGCGATGGCACGGTTTCCCGACGAGTCCTGGCCGCTGGACGGGGCGGCCAAGACCGAAGCGGCGCGTGGCGACATCGCGGCGGCACTGCGTCTGGCCGCCGAGCAGCGCCGCCGCTTTCCGGACGAGCCGGAGGGCTATCAGACCGGCGCCACGCTGCTGCGCCGGGCCGGCCAGTTGGACGAGGCCGAGGCGCTGATGCGTGCCGCCGCCGCCCGCTTCCCGACCGAGGCATGGCCGGCCCGCGAGGCCGCGGCGCTCGCCCGGCTGCGCGCCGACCGCACCGAGGCGGCCCATCTGGCGACGGCGTTGCGCGGCGCCGCCCCCGCTCTGATCGCCGCCGCCACCTGGCCGGCACGCGAGCGCGTCGTCGTCGTGGTCGGCATGCACCGGGCCGGCACATCGCTGTGCACGCGCATCGTGCAGCATCTCGGCGTGGCGCTCGGCGGCCCGCTGATGCCGCCCGCGGCCGACAACCCGGACGGCTACCAGGAGCTGGTGCCGATCGTCGATTGCCACGAGATGCTGCTCGACGCGCTGGGCGCCCGGTGGGACACGCTGCACCTGCTCCAGCCCGTGCCGCCCTCGTTCTGGCGCGGCGAACCGGCCGCCGCCGCGCGCGGCCGGCTGAAGCGGATCGTCGCGGAGCAGGTCGCGGCGGCCGGCGGCGCCTGGGCCTTCAAGGACCCCCGCACCGCCCGCTTCCTGCCGCTGTGGCGGCAGGTGTTCGAGGAACTGGGCATCCAGCCGGTCTGGCTGCTGTCGGTCCGCGATCCGCGCGCCATCGCCGCCTCGCTGCTGGCGCGGGACGGCATTCCCGCCCCGGTCGGCGCGCTGCTATGGGTGGAGCACTACCTGGACGCGCTGCGCCATCTCGGCCCGGACATCGCCGGGATCGTCCATTACGAACACTGGTTCACCGCGCCGGAGTCCCAGGTCGCGCGGCTCGCCGGACTGCTCGGGGACGCGCCAGCCGAAGCGGTGGAAGCCGCCCGGGGCGCCATCCGAGCTGATCTGCGCCACAACGCCCCGGCCGGTGACGCGCCCGATGCCCAGCCCGACGGGGCCTCGGACCTCGCGCGTCACCTCCATGCCTGGCTGCTGGCCGCGCCGCCTGATCTCGCGCGGCTGCAACGGCAGGCCGCCCGGCTGTGGCCCGCCATCACGGCACTGGCCTGCTCGCGCCCGCCCGAGCGCGCGCCGCCGCCCTGAAACGGCGCCTCAGCCGGCCAGGCCGGCCACCGCCAGAATCGCCGTCAGGCTGGCCGCCATGCCGCGCACGCTCGGCGCGCGGTCCACGTCGATCCATTCCTCCAGCGAATGCGCCCGCCCGCCGCTGCCGCCGGAGCCGATCTTGATCGCCGGGATGCCCAGCGCCATCGGGATGTTGGCGTCCGTGGAGGAGGCGACGTGCTTCGGCGCGAAGCCGTGCGCGGTGATCGCCGCGGTGGCCAGCCGCACGATCTCGCTGTCCATCGCCGTGCCGCCGGCCGGGCGGTCGCCGATCAGCGCCGTCTCGGCGGTGATTTCGCCCTGGGCGATGGAGCGGGCATGGTTCTCCCCCGCCACCGCATAGGCGACGATGGCGTGGAACCGCGCCTCCAGCCGCGCCAGCTCGGCCGGCGATTCGGAGCGCAAATCGATCTCCATCCAGCACTCATTCGGGATGGCGTTCACCGAGGTGCCACCGCCCGCCACGCTGGCGCTATAGGTGGTCCTGGGTTTCGCCGGCACCTGCACGCGCGCCAGTTCCACCATCGCCTGCGCCATGGCGTTCATCGGGCTGACCAGCCCGAAGGCGCCGAAACTGTGCCCGCCCGGCCCGCGGAAGGTCACCCGGTAGCGCTTGGAGCCCACGCCGCCGACCGCGATATTGTCCATCTCCGGGCTGTCGACGGTGAAGAACGCCTTGATGCGGTCCTTGTACTTGCCCTCGTGGAACAGGTGCCGCACGCCGCGCAGGTCGCCCAGCCCCTCCTCGCCCACATCGCCCACGAACAATATGTCGCTCTGCGTGCGGATGCCGGCCGCGTCCATGGCGCGGATGAAGGCCAGCAGCACGGCCAGGCTGCGGGTGTCGTCGCCCACGCCGGGGGCGAACAGCTTGGTCCCCTCGCGCCGAACCTTCACGTTGGTGCCAGCGGGGAACACCGTGTCCAGATGCGCCGCCACCACGATCATCGGCCCGTTGCCCGAGCCGCGGCGCAGGCCCATCACATTGCCGATGCCGTCCTGCTCCACATCCTCCAGCCCATGCGCGCGCAGCATCTCCAGATAGGCGGCCGCGCGCACATGCTCGCCGAATGGCGGCGACTCGATCTCGGTCAGCCGGATGATGTCCTCCACCGTGCGGTCGTGCTCGGCGTCCATCACCTCCACCGCCTGGCGATAGGCGGGGCTGGCCATGATCTCGGCAATCTCGGTCATCGTCGCGGGTCCTGTGCGGTGCTTCTGCCCCACTATACCGGCCGGGCGCGAAGTTGCCCCATCGGGAGAAGCAAGGCTGGCCCTCGCCGCGCCATCAGCGGGCGATATAGCCGCCGTCGATGACCATCTCGCTGCCGGTGACGAATTTCGACTCGTCGGAGGCGAGATACAGGATGCCGTAGGCGATATCGTCCGGCTCGCCGACATGGCCGATCGGGTGCAGTGCATCCAGGCTCCGGCGGAAGGCGTCCACCCCCTCCGGCGACTGCCGGCCGAGCGCCTCGACCAGCGGCGTCCAGATGAAGCCGGGATGCACCGAATTCACCCGAATACGGTCCTTGGCATAGATCAGCGCATCATTCTTGGTCATCAGCCGCACCGCGCCCTTGGAGGCGTGGTAGGCCGGGATGTCGCCTGCCCCGATGAGGCCGTAGATCGACGACAGGTTGACGATGCTGCCGCCGCCGTTGCGCTGCATGTGGGGAATGGCGTGCTTGGTGCAGAGGAACACCCCCTTCACGTTCACATTCATCACCCGGTCCCACTCCGCCACGGTCAGCTCATGGGTCGGCTTGTCCGCGCCGGCGATGCCGGCATTGTTGACCAGCACGTCCAGCTTGCCGAATTCGGCCACCACGCCAGCCAGCACCGTGGCCACCGCCACTTCGTCGGTGGTGTCCAGCCGCCAGACCTTCGCCACCCCGCCGGCGGCGCGGATCGCCTCGACGACCGCCTCGCCGGCCGGGTCGATATCGGTCACCGCGACCTTGGCGCCGTGCTCGGCCAACTTCATGGCGGTGGCGCGGCCAATGCCCATGGCCGCGCCGGTCACCACGGCAACCTTGTCCTGAACCCGCTTCATGGCAGATATCCCTTGCGCCGATGCGGCCGGGCACAGGCCCTGCACCCGGTGCACCCTAGCCGCGATACACGGATGGCACGTTGATCCTGGTCAATCCGCGCCGTGGCGCCGGCGGCCGCTACCGGCTCAGCTCGCGGGTCATCTCGTCGATGCCGCCCAGGGTCAGCGGGAACATCCGGTCTTCCATCAATTCGCGGATCATCCCCACCGACATCGCGTGCGCCCAGGCGCGCGGCGGGCGCGGGTTGAGCCAGGCGGAGCGGCGGAAATGGCCGGTCAGCCGGCCGATCCAGGCGCTGCCCGGCTCCTCGTTCCAGTGCTCCACGCTGCCGCCGGCATGGCTGACCTCATAGGGGCTCATCGAGGCGTCGCCGACGAAGATCGCCTTGTAGTCCGGCCCATAGGTGCGCAGCACCTCCAGCGTCGGCACCAGGTTGTCGCGCCGCCGCCGGTTGGTCTTCCACAGATACTCGTAGGGGCAATTATGGAAGTAGAAGTATTCCAGGTGCTTGAACTCGCCGCGCGCCGCCGAGAACAGCTCCTCGCAAACCCGCACATGCTCGTCCATCGAGCCGCCGATATCCAGGAACAGCAGCACCTTGATGGTATTGTGCCGCTCCGGCACCATCTTCAGGTCCAGATGCCCGGCATTGCGCGCCGTGCTGGCGATGGTGTCGGGAATGTCCAGCTCGGTCGGCGCCCCCTGGCGGGCGAAGCGGCGCAGCCGGCGCAGCGCCAGCTTGATGTTGCGGGTGCCCAGTTCCACGCTGTCGTCCAGGTCGCGGAACTCGCGCCGGTCCCACACCTTCACCGCGCGCCCGTGCCGGCCTTCCTCCTGGCCGATCCGCACACCCTCGGGGTTGTAGCCCTGCGCGCCGAAGGGCGAGGTGCCGGCGGTGCCGATCCACTTGCTGCCGCCCTGGTGGCGCCCCTGCTGCTCGGCCAGGCGCTGGCGCAGCGTGTCCATCAGCTTCTCCAAGCCGCCCAGCGCCTCGATCTGCGCCATCTCCTCCGGCGTCAGCAGCTTCTCGGCCAGCTTGCGCAGCCATTCCTCCGGCAGTTCCTGCGGCGCCACACCCTCCGGCCGCTCCAACCCCTTGAAGCTCTCGCCGAAGATGCGATCGAACCGGTCCAGGTGGCGCTCGTCCTTCACCAGCGCCGCGCGCGCCAGAAAGTAGAAATCCTCCACGCTGTAATCGGCGACGCCCGCCTTCATCGCGCCCAGCAGCGCCAGGTATTCGGTGATCGAGGCCGGCACGCCCCCGGCCCGCAGCGCCAGGATGAAATGCGCGAACACCGCCGCCTCCCCTATCCCCCGCGCCGCGACAGGAAGGCCAGGCGCTCGAACAGGTGCACGTCCTGCTCGTTTTTCAGCAGCGCGCCATGCAGCGGCGGGATCACGGTATGGCCGTCCTTGCTGCGCAGCACCTCGGGCGACAGCTCGTCCACCATCAGCAGCTTCAGCCAGTCCAACAGTTCCGAGGTCGCCGGCTTCTTCTTCAGCCCCGGCACGTCGCGCACCTTGAAGAACACGTTCAGCGCCTCGCGCGCCAGGTCCTGGCGGATATCTGGGTAATGGGTCTGGACGATCAGCTCCATCGTCTCGCGGTCGGGGAAGCGGATGTAGTGGAAGAAGCAGCGGCGCAGGAAGGCGTCCGGCAGCTCCTTCTCGTTGTTGGAGGTGATGATCACGATCGGCCGCTGCCGCGCCACCACGGTCTGGCGGGTTTCGTAGACAAAGAACTGCATCCGGTCGAGTTCCAGCAGCAGGTCGTTGGGGAACTCGATATCCGCCTTGTCGATCTCGTCGATCAGCACCACCGACTGCGCCGGCGAGTCGAAGGCATCCCACAGCTTGCCGCGCACGATGTAGTTGCCGATATCGTGCACCCGCGGGTCGCCAAGCTGGCCGTCGCGCAGGCGCGAGACGGCGTCGTATTCATACAGCCCCTGCTGGGCCTTGGTGGTGGACTTGATGTGCCATTCGATCAGCGGATGGCCGAGCGCCTTGGCCACCTCATGCGCCAGCACGGTCTTGCCGGTGCCGGGTTCGCCTTTCACCAGCAGCGGCCGCTGCAACGTCACCGCCGCATTGACCGCGACTTCCAGGTCGCGGGAGGCGATGTAGTTCTCGGTGCTCTTGAATCCGGCCACGCCCTGCTCCCTTGCCTTCAACCAGGGAGTGTCGGGGGCCGGGCGATGCTTCGCAAGAGGGGGCCGGCACGCCGCCGCGGCGGCGGACTGGCGCGGCCGCTCAGTTGGAGGGGCTGGCCGCGATCACAAAAGCCGGGACCACATGCGAATTTCGAGACGAAATCCCAGGAATGCCGACCGGGTCCGCGACCACCCGCACCGGGCACCCGCCATTGGCGGCATTGCCCGACTGGCAGCCCCCGGCGGTGGCGAAGTTCAATGTCTGCATCACCGGGGCCATCGTCTGGGACATAAAATTCGTCGCCACCTGGTTCATTCTCTCAGTCAGGCCGGACCCGACCGTCTGGCCGACAAAAGCCGCCGTGCCCATAACGATCATCGCGACAATGACGTATTCCATCAATGCGTTGCCGCGCCGGTCGGATACAATGCGGATTTTCAGATCGGCCATCAAAAGACACCCTAATCGGAAAGTCGTTTCTGAAAGCGCCGAAGGCATCCCGCGATCAGGCGCGGAGGACTAATCCTTCTATGACATTCGATTTATGACTAAATGACGCGCTGCGCAATTGCAAATCAAGGGCGTTAACCAATTTTGTGCGGAATTTCTCGATAAAAGTATCATTTTTTAGACAAGCCGCTGACACGAGCGCCATCGCCTTGAGGCGCAGGCCCACCACACCCTCCGGTGAGTCCGGCGTTCGCCGCTTTCCGCCGGGAACCGGGCCGCCGCCGGTCAGCCGGCTTCGGGGGCGCTCCAGGCCGTTGGGTATCCGAGGTCACGTTGCAGCTCCGCACCTCCCAGTTGGAGGAAGCGCGCCTCAACCTGCTCGCTCCAGTGGCGGCTGCCGTCGGACCGCGCTCCGGAATAGGTCTTGGTCGGGTGGCCCACCACCTCGTTCATGAACAGCGAAACCAAGTCCCGGCTGCCACCTACACCGACATGCGCCGCGATCGCCTCCAGCGCCAGGCGCTGCTCGACCTGGCCCGCATCGCCCATCAGCTCCTCGAACCGGCATACTAGCACACCAGGCTCACCCCGCCAGCCAGCCACCGAGCGCATCATGCCGATCAGCGGCGAGCCCCACTGGTCCAGGAACGCCGCCAACCTCTCGGGCCCATCCGGCAGTTCCATCCACGTCTTCGGCGCGTCCTCGGCACGGCCCGGCAGCTCAAAGAACCGCATGAACGACACCAGGGCATCGCGCGCATCGCGGATTTGCAGGATCCGGACCATATTGGCCGTCGCCGCCACGCAGGGCGCCATGTGTTCAAGATGGCCAACGACGAACTGGCCCGCCGCGGTCAAGCCCGCCGAAACCTCGATCGGGATATGGGTGGTGAACCGACGGTAGTCCGATTGCGCCTCGGCGATCGACTTATGGCGATAGTCGGTGAAGCCGTGCCGATCGACATGCACCTGGGTATTCACCAGCCCCAACCGCTCCAGCAGCCTGGCGACCATATAGGTGCCGGCCTTCGGCTGCGTGATCAGGCATACCGGCCCCGGCCCCGGGCCCGGGCCAATGAGCGGGGAAAACGCCAGCGTGCCATCCGCCAGCGGATACACCGCCGTGCGCGGAGAGCCCTGGGTCTGCAGATACAGAATGGCCTGGTTGCCTGTACCGGCGGCCACGGTCCGGGCCACCAGGGCGAGTGTCGATGCGGCGACGGCATCGCGCTGGTCCTGCATCGCCTCCAGGCGCTGCCTCAGCCGCTCCACCTCGCGCAGATGCCCCGCGGCCGCCTCGCCCGCAGCCGCCAGCTCGGCGCGCAGCACCGCTGCGGCCCGCCCCGACTCCTCGGCCTGCCGCGCGTGCGCATCAGCCTCGTCGCGCGCCAGCGCCAACTCCGCCCGCACGGCCGCCAAGGCACGATCATGCTCCTCCGTCACCCGCGCCATCGGATCGTCGGCGGCATCGGTCAGCGGACCATCCGCGTCCCGCGGACGCACCGAACCGCCGAAGGCGAGCCCGAACCGCCGGACCAACCCGCGCGATGCACCCCAGATGTCTGCCATCCTGGCCGGTCTCCTGATCGAGCAAGCACACTCGCGGATGTGCGCCGACAGCTAGGTCGTGTCCAGCCTGCCGCCGGCCCATGATAGCCGCCATCGCCGAGGGAGATGCTCGCGCCCCGCAACAAATATGCTAGGGGATGGTCACATCGCCACTCTTCGGCGCCGCCAGACAGCAGTCACCCCTCCGGAGAGTGGCCGAAACGCCGGGCTTTCATTCGAAACGAAGAGGACGTGATGACGGATGTCGAAAATGCGAAGGCCGCCGGCTTCCTGGGCTACAGCGGATTTTCCACCATCTACGGCGAATTGACCGCCGAACTGCCCTTCAACCACTGCGACGCCCAGATGTTCGGCCGCGTCACCACCGGCGCGGGCGCCGTGGTCACCAAGGATGTGGCGCCCTATTCCATCGTCGTCGGCTCGCCCGCCAGGCACATCCGCTACCGCCTGCCCGAGCCCCTCGCGGCGCAGGTGCTTGCGTCGGAATGGTGGGGCTGGGATCTCAGCGGCATCCCCGGCCAGCGCGACTACACCGACCCGGCGGCCTTCCTGCGGCGATTCCACGCGGCGCGGGACAGCGGGCGCCTGAACCGGCTCGCGCCGCCCGTCATCACCATCACCGCCCAGCGCCTGTCGGCCAACTCGGCGGCCATGCTCGCGCCCTAAGGGGCGGCCGCGCCAGCCTGCCGGTATGCGGGGATAAGGAATGGTGGGCGCGACAGGGATTGAACCTGTGACCCCCTCCGTGTCAGGGAGGTGCTCTCCCGCTGAGCTACGCGCCCACGAGCCGCGGTGGAGCGCCGTTCCTAGAGAATTGCCGCCGCCTGCGCAAGCCCTCCACGCACGGCCCCGGCCCGCCCCCGCCTACTTGCCGCGCACCATCGCCAGCCCCAGCCCGGCGCCCACCAGCAGCCCGCCGGAGATGCGATTGCGCAGCCGCCCGCGCGCCGCCAGCACGCCGCGCGCCCGTCCCGCCAGCACCGCCCAGGCGCTGTCCAGCAGCACCGCCACCACCAGGAACGTCGCCGCCAGCACCAGCACCTGCGTCCCCGCATCGCCGCGCTCCGGGCGCACGAACTGCGGAAAGAACGCGCCATAGAACAGCAGCGTCTTCGGGTTGGTCAGGCTCACCACCACCCCGCGCCACATCATCGCCGCCACCGAGCGCGGCTGCGCCCGCACCAGCGTCAGGTCCACCGGGGCCGCCCGCCACTGCCGCACCCCCAGCCACAGGAGATACGCCACGCCCGCCCAGCGCAGCCACTCGAACACCCCCGCCAGCGTTCCCAACAGCGTGGTCATGCCCAGCCAGGTCAGCCCCAGCTGCACCACCATCGCGGCACTGGTCCCGGCCACCGTCAGCAGCCCGAACCGCGTGCCATAGGCCATGCTGTTGGCCACGATCAGCGCCACGTTCGGCCCCGGCATCAGGATCAGCAGCGACACCGTCGCCACGAACGCCAGATACAGCCCCGGATCGACCATCCCCGCCTCCTACAGCAGCCCCCGCTCGGCCAGATTGCGCATCAGCGCCCCCGCCCCGAACCGCCACGCCTCGCACTGGTCGGTCGGCCGGATGCGGTTTACCAGCCGCCCCAGCCGCGGCGCCGCGATGGTCACGATATCCCCCGCCCGATGCGTGAACCCCTTGCCCACCGCGCCGCGATCGTCGATCGGCGCGAACATCGTCCCCAGGTACAGCACCGCCCCGTCGGGGAACCGGTGATGCGCGTTCAGCATCTGCGCCGCCAGGTCGGCCGGGTCGCGGCTGATCCGCGCCATCGAGGAGGCGCCCTCCAGCCGGAAATCATCCTCCCCCTCCACCGTCAGCGACACCACGGCCGCGCGCACGTCGTCCATGCCGAACCCGCCGTCGAAGAACCGCACGAACGGCCCCACCGCCGCCGAGCCGTTATTGTCCTTCGCCTTGCTCAGCAGCAGCGCCGACCGTCCCTCCACGTCGCGCAGGTTCACGTCGTTGCCGAGCGTCGCCCCCACCACCCGCCCGTCGGAGGCCACCACCAGCACCACCTCCGGCTCCGGATTGTTCCAGGAGGAGCCGGGATGCACCCCGGCATCCATCCCCGTCCCCACCGCCGCCATCGGCTGCGCCTTGGTGAATATCTCCGCGTCCGGCCCGATCCCCACTTCCAAGTACTGGCTCCACGCCCCCTGGTCGATCAGCACCTGCTTCAGCTTCGCCGCCTCCGCCGAGCCAGGCTTCAGCCGCGCCAGGTCGTCGCCGATCAGCGCCCGCACCTCCTCGCGCAGCACCGCCGCCGCCGCCAGGTCGCCGCGCGCCCGCTCCTCGATCACCCGCTCCAGCATCGATATCGCGAAGGTCACCCCGGCGGCCTTGATCGCCTGCAGGTCGATCGGCGCCAGCAGCCACGGCCGGCCGGCGTCGCGGGTATCGGCCGGGGTGTTGGCCAGCACCGACTCCAGGCTGCCCAGCACCGGCCCGGCCGCCGCCCGCAGCGCCGCCGCCGGGTCGGGCGCCTCGCACAGGTCGCGCATGGTCGGGAAGGCGGCGGAGATGTCCACTACCCCCTCGGCGCGGATCGCCACCACGCTCGGCCCGTTCACCTCCGGCCGCCACACCCGCCCGGCCAGCGCGCCGGCCACCCCGTCATCCGGCAAGGCCGGCGCCAACGCATCCTGAAACCGGCTCATCGCCCTCTCCCCACTCTGTTCTTCAACGCCCCAGCACGTCGCCCGCGCCGGTCCGCTCCACGATCAGCCCGTAATGCTCCGGCCGCCGGTGCTTCTCGAAATTGAAGATGCTGGTCTTGTAGCTGGTGCACAGATCCAGGTCGCACCGCGCCACCTGCAACTCGTCGCCCAGCGTCGTGCACTGCACCATCAGCTCGCCGGAGGGCGCGATCACGCAGGACTGGCCGATCTGGTCCACCCCCTCCTCCACCCCGGCCTTGGCCACCCCCGCCACGAACGTCCCGTTCTGGTACGCCCCGGCCTGCATCACCAGCTGGTTGTGGAAATTGCCCAGGTCGTCGGTCTGCGGCATCGCCGGGTTGTGCACCGGGGTGTTGTAGCCCAGCACCACCAGCTCCACCCCCTGCAGCCCCATCACCCGGTACGCCTCCGGCCAGCGCCGGTCGTTGCACACCATCATGCCGACCCGCCCGCCGAAGGCGTGCCACACCGGGAACCCCAGGTCGCCGACCTCGAAATACCGCTTCTCCAGGTTCTGGAACGGCTCCCCCGGCCGCGGCTCCACATAGCCCGGCAGGTGCACCTTGCGGTATTTGCCGATGATCCCGCCATCCTTGCCGACCAGGATCGAGGTATTGAACCGCCGCTTGCGCCCGGTGGAGAAATCCAGCTCCGCGTAGCCCAGGTGGAACCCGATCCCCAGCCGCGCCGCCGCGTCGAACAGCGGCTGCACCGCCGGGTTCGGCATCGCCCGCTCGAAATACGAGTCGAGCTCCTCCTCGTCGGTGATCAGCCAGTGCGGGAAAAACGCGGTCAGCGCCGCCTCGGTGTACACCACCAGGTCGCACCCCATCCGCGCCGCGTCCTGCATCAGCGCGAGCAGCCGCGCCACCACGTCCTGCCGGCTTTCACTGCGCGCGATCGGCCCCATCTGGGCGATCCCGACGGTCACGATACGGCTCATGCGGCCTCCCCTGGATTGCCGCCCGAGACTGCCACGGGCGGCACGGCCAGACCAGGGGCGACCAAAGCAGGGGGGACGCCCCCCACCCTTGCGTTACGCGCCGGCAGGCGCACCCTGCGCCACCCACTCCCGCGCGAGGATCACCCCATGCCCGAATTCCCCCCCGTCCGCTTCGGCATCCTCGGTGCCGCCAACATCGCCCGCCAGTTCACCAGCGGCCTCGCCGGCTCCGCCCTGGCGCGGGTCGAGGCGGTGGCCAGCCGCGGCGCCGACAAGGCCGCCGCCTTCGCCGCCGAATGTGTCATCCCGCGCAGCCACCCCAGCTACGAGGCGCTGCTGGCCGACCCCGAAATCGAGGCCATCTACATCCCGCTGCCCAACCACCTGCACGCCGAATGGGTGTTGCGCTGCCTCGCCGCCGGCAAGCACGTGCTGTGCGAGAAACCCTTCACCATGACCTCCACCGAGGCCCGCGCCGCCTTCGCCGCAGCCCGCGCGGCCGGGCTGTGCCTGGCCGAGGCGTATCCCTACATGTCCCAGCCGCAAACCCTGCGCCTGCGCGAGCTGCTCGCCGAGGGCGCCATCGGCCGCGTCCAGCTCGCCACCGCCGCCTTCGGCTTCGCCATCGCCAGCCCGGAGGGCGCGCCGCTGGTGGACCCGGCCAATATCCGCCTCGACCCGAAGGCCGGCGGCGGCGCGCTGCGCGATGCCGGCACCTACGCCATGAGCCTGCTGCGCCTGGCCATCGGCGAGGCGCCGCGGCGCGCCCGCGCCACCGGCCGCTTCACCCAGGGCGGCGTGGACCAGACCGTCGCCGCCACGCTGGAATTCCCCGGCGGCGCCATCGCCCAGCTCACCACCAGCCTCGCCACCGCCGCCCACCGTCACGCCGTGGTGATCGGCGAGCGCGGGGTGATCGAAACCGGCTACAGCAACCACGGCCCCATCGCCCCCAGCCCCGAAGCCGGCCGCATCAGCCTGCGCATCAAGCGCGGCGCCGCCGGCACGGTGCCGTTCGCCACCGAGGAACTGCCGGCCGGCAACGGCTTCCTGGCCGAGGCGGACTCCTTCGCCCGCATGGTCCGCCAGGGCCCGGAGCACTGGAACGGCGCCAGCGAGGCGGAATCCATCGACACCGTCCGCGCCCTGGAAGCCATCGACGCCAGCCTGCACGGCGACGGCGGCTGGGTGGAACTGGCGGCGTAACGGGGCAGGTTGTGGGGGCGGGGCGTCGCTCCGCCCTATTCCTGCGGCTTCAGCACCCGCGACACGAGAATATAGCCAAGCCCGGTGCTGACGAAATTCACCCCGAGCAGAATGCCCAGCACCAGCACCGAGATCCCCGGCCAGCCGGCGGCGATCAGGACCGCCATCACGATGCTGGCGATGCCCGAAAGCAGCATGCCCACCCAGCCGGCATGCGGGCGCATCTCGAAGGCGAACGCAATCTCGAACGCGCCCTGGAACGTGAAGATCACGCCCAGCATCAGCGTGAGCGCGACGGCGCCGGCGAGCGGATTGAACAGCAGGAACACCCCCGCGGCGATCGACAGCAGGCCGATCAGCAGCGCTCCGAAGAACGGCCCGGTGCCATGGATGGAGAACGAGCCGAACAGCGCGACGGCGCCGGAGATCAGCAGCACCCAGCCAACCAGCAGCGCCGCCACCAGGGTGGAAAACAGCGGAAAGACGATCGCGGCCACCCCCAGCACGACCAGCACCACACCGAGCCAGAACAACGTGCCGGATGCGGCCCGGAGGCGGCCATGGAACAAGGTGTCATAGGGTCCATTGCGGGACGAGGTGTCGCTCACGGCATGTCTCCTGCGCTGCATGTATCGATCGGGCATCACCCGGGCCACCCGGGCAATCCGCGCCGGCCGGCATTTTCCATTGGCCAATGGTCTGGCCCGATCCGGGCGGATTCTAGTCGTCATCGAAGCCGGCTGGCAATAAGTCTGTCGATGAAACCTTGACATTCGTCGCATGATTACTGGCGAGAACTGCCGAGCAGCCTCGGGCGAACCATCGCCCCGGCCCCCGCCCTTGCTTCCCCTCCCCCAGCCAAGCGACACTCCGCCGCAACGCGACCGCTTCCATGCGGGCGCCGTCCCCGCCGAAACCGCCGCACCGCCCGAGGAGATCGCCGCATGACCGCACCCGCCGCCATCCGCCGCCTGCAGCCGGAGGCCCGGCTGTGCGGCGCCACCGTCCACGGCGGCACCGTCTACCTCGCCGGCCAGGTCGCCGACGACCCCAGCCAGGACGCCGAGGGCCAGACCGCCGATATCCTGCGCCAGATCGACGCCCTGCTGGCCGAAGCCGGCACCGACAGGCGCAACCTGCTGATGGTGCAGATCTTCATCGCCGACCTCGCCGATTTCGACGCGATGAACCGCGCCTGGGACGCCTGGATCGACCCCGCCCACCTGCCCGCCCGCGCCACCGTGCAGGCGAAGCTGCACCATCCGGCCTGGCGCCTGGAGATCACCGCCACCGCCGCCCTGCCCACCCCCACCCTGCCCACTCCCACCCTGCCCACTCCCACCCTACCGTGAGCCTGCCCTCCCCGCCCGGCGGGGTGGACCGGCACTGGCTGCACGCGGTCGTGTTCACCCTGGTGCTGGTCGGCCTCGTGGTGGCCGCCATGGGCGGGGACTGGCCGTTCGCGCTCTCGGCGCTGGCCACCTGCGGCGTGGGCTTCGGCTTCTTCTACCTGGTGTTCCCCGGCGGCTCGCATTTCGGCGTCACCATGGCCAATAGCGTGGCGCTGTACGCCTGCCTGTTCGTGTTCTTCCGCGACGCCAATTTCGCCGGCGCCCCGCATGCCTACCAGATCGTGGCCCTGGCGGTGCCGGTCCTCGCCTTCCTGGCTGGCTGCTTCGTCCGCCGCGCCGCCATCGCGGCGGCCATCCACGCCCGCCGCCACCACGCCCCCACCCACCTGCCCCGCGTCTCGCGCTGGCTGCCCGGCATCGCCGCGGTCGGCGCGCTGTCCTTCGGCCTGCCCCGGCTGGGCCTGCCGGCCGAGGCGCAGGGGGCGGCCCTGGTCGGCTCCATGGCGGTGATCGGCCTGATCACCGCGCTGGCGGTGCGCGACGTGGTGCTGCTGCTGGTGGACATCGCCCTGGTGTTCGAGACGGTGTCCGAGCGGCTGGACCGGCTGGTGATGCCGGTGATGGCCTTCCTCACCTACTACTCGCTGCTGGTGGTGGTGTTCGCCAGCCTCTACCGCCTCGCCGAGATGTCGCTGGGGACGGGGCAGTTCGTGGTGCGCGGCGCAGTCACCAACATCAGCTTCGCCGACGCGCTGTATTTCAGCGTCATCACCATCGCCACCGTCGGCTATGGCGACATCACCCCGGTCGGCCCGCTCGTGCGCGGCCTGGCCTCCATCGAGGTGGTCGCCGGCCTGCTGCTGCTGCTGTTCGGCTTCAGCGAGATCATGCGCACGCGCAACCGACCCGACTGATCGGATTTCCGCCACGATGGGCGTCCACAAAGCGGCCACAGCGCCACGGGAGCACGGCATGGACTGGACGGGACGCAAGATACTGGTGACCGGCGGCGCCGGCTTCCTGGGCGCCAATCTCTGCCACGCCCTGGCCGCGCGCGGCGCCAGGGTCACCGCGCTGGACGGCTTCCTCTACGGCGGCGGCGCCAACCCGGCCAACCTGGACGGCGCCGCGGTGGAGTTGGTCCGCGCCGACATCCGCGAGACCGACCTGCGGCCGCTCTGCGAGGGCGCGGAGGTGATCTTCAACCTCGCCGCCCAGACCAGCCACATGGGCGGCCAGCGCGACCCGCTGGCCGATATCGCGGTCAACGCCGTCGCCCAGGTCCGCCTGATCCAGGCGGCGCGCGAGGCCGCGCCCGAGGCGGTGGTGGTGCACGCCTCCACCCGCCAGTTCTACGGCAGGCCGCGCTATCTGCCGGTGGACGAAAGCCACCCGGTCAACCCGCCGGACGCCAACGGCGTGTCGAAATTCGCCGGCGAGCAGTACTGGATGATCGAGCATCGCACCGCCGGCCGCCCGGTGGTCAGCCTGCGCCTGACCAACTGCTACGGCCCCCGCCTGCGCATCCGCGACGCCCGGCAGACCTTCCTGGGCATCTGGCTCCGCTGCGTGCTGGAACGCCGGCCGTTCGAGGTGTGGGGCGGCGAGCAGCTGCGCGACATGACCTATGTGGACGATGTGACGGACGCCTTCCTGCGTGCCGCCGCCACCCCGGCCTGCCACGGCAACATCTACAACATCGGCGGCCCGCCGCCGGCCAGCCTGCTGGAGATCGCGCGGATCATGGAGAAGCTGGCGCCGGAGGAGGCGCAGTTCGTCACCCGCGAATTCCCCGCCGACCGCAAGAGCATCGACATCGGCAGCTACCACGCCGACGACAGCGCCTTCCGCGCCGCCACCGGCTGGGCGCCCGAGGTGTCGCTGGAAGACGGCATCGCCCGCTCGCTGGCCTGGTACCGCACCCGGCTGGCACAATACGTATGAGACATAACCATTCCGGGGAAATCGCCGTGAGCGCAGCCGCCATCACCGTCCCGCAGGCCAGTCCGGGCGCCGGCTATCAGGCCCTGAAAGGCGAGATCGACGCCGCTGTGGCCCGTGTTTTGGCCTCTGGATGGTATGTTTTGGGGGCTGAATGCCGGGGATTCGAGGCCGAATTCGCCGCCTGGATGGGCCTCTCGCGCGCCGTCGGCGTGGCCAACGGCACCGACGCCCTAGCCCTGGCCCTGCGCGCGCTCGATGTCGGGCCGGGCTGCGCGGTGGCCACCGTGTCGCATACCGCGGTGGCCACCGTCGCCGCCATCCAGATGGTCGGCGCCACCCCCGTGCTGATCGACATCGACCCCGCGCACTACACCATGGACCCGGCCGAACTGGCCGCCGTGCTGGACGCACCGCCACCCGGCCTGCCGCCGATCCGCGCCGTGATCCCGGTGCATCTTTATGGCCAACCCGTTGATCTTGATCCGATCCGCGCCGCCTGCGCCCGCCACGGCGTGCCGGTCGTCGAGGATTGCAGCCAGGCCCACGGCGCCACGCTGGGCGGGCGCAAGGTCGGCGGCATGACGCAGGTCTCCTGCTTCAGCCTGTACCCCACCAAGAACCTGGGGGCGCTGGGCGATGGCGGGGTGATCGCCACCGCCGACGACGCGCTGGCCACCAGGCTGGCGGCGCTGCGGCAATATGGCTGGCATCGGCACTACATCTCCGACGAGGCCGGCGTGAACACCCGGCTCGACGAGATGCAGGCGGCCATCCTGCGGGTGAAACTGGCGCATCTGGATGCCGCCAACGCCCGCCGCCAGGCCATCGCCGCCGCCTATGACGCGGCGCTGACCGGCGAGCTGCGCCCGCCGGCGCGGCGCGCGGGGGCTACGCACGTGTTCCACCAATACGTGCTGCGCAGCCCGCAACGCGCTGAACTGCAAGCCAAACTCCGCGCCGAGGGCATCGCCACCGGCATCCACTACCCGATGCCCGTCCACACCCAGCCCGCCTATGCCGGCCGCATCGCCCTCGGCCCCGCCGCCTGCCGCGCCACCGAGGCCGCCTGTGCCGAGGTGTTCAGCCTGCCGATGTTCCCCGAACTGACCGACGCCCAGGTGGCCCAGGTCGCCGCCGCGCTGCGCCGCCTGGGGTGACGTATTGCAGTTGCGAAGGCGGCGCCGCCCGGCGCAGTCTTCGCACATGCAGCATGCCCCTCCGCTCGCCGCCGAACTGCTCGCCCTGACCCGCCGGGTCCGCGAAAGGCTGGACGAGGACCCGTTCGGCAACCCGGTGCTCTCGGTGGCGCTGGCGATCTCGCGCCGGCTGGACCGGGGCGAGGTGGATTCCGCGGCGCTGGCCGCCCTGGTGCGCCAGTTGCGCGACGCCGCCTTCGCCGACCGCGCGGCGCGGCTGGGCGCCTATGTCGGCGGCACCGGGATGGCGGACACCCAGGCGGCGCTGCGGAGCCTGGCGGCGCGGCTGGTGCGGCCCGACCCGTCCGACAGCGCGGTGCCGCTGGCCGCCTTCCGCGCCGCCGTGGAGCGGCCGCGCTTCGCCTGCGTGTTCACCGCCCACCCCACCTTCGCCCTGCCCGCCCCGGTGTTCGCCGCCCTGGCCGACGCCGCCAGCGGCCGGGCCGGGCCGGGCTTCGCCACCCACCGGGCCACCGGCATGACGCTGGAGGCCGAGTTCGAGCAGGCGGGTGCGGCCATCACGCGCGGGCGGGACGCGCTGGACCAGTTGGCCGGCGCGCTGCTGGAGCAGGCCGCCGCCGCCTGGCCCGGCCGCTGGGCGGAACTGGCGCCCTGCCCGGTGATCCTGGCGAGCTGGGTCGGCTACGACACCGACGGGCGGACCGACATCTTCTGGTGGGACACGCTGCGCCTGCGCCTGCGCATGAAGCGGGCGCAGCTGGCCCGCCTAGCCGGCCAGCTCGCGCCCCTGCCCGCCGCGGCGGCGCTGGCGCGCGCCCAGGCCGCGCTGGCCGCCGTGGAGGCGCAGCTCGCCGCCTGCCCGGACACCCCGGACCCCGACCGCGTGGCCGCATTCGCGCATGCCCTCGTGGCCGGGCGGGAGGCGGCGTTGGTGACCACCGCGCCGCTCGATGCCCTGCTGCGCGCGGCGATCGCCGAGGCCGGCGAGGCCGACCGGCTCGGCCTGGCGGTGGCGCGCGCCGGGCTGCTGTCGCACGGCCTGTCGCTCGCGCACACCCATGTGCGGCTGAACGCGGCGCAACTGCACAACGCGGTGCGCCAGCGCCTGCTGGCCGCCGACACACGCTTCGCCGACCCGCCGGAGGACCCTTCGCGCCGCCGCGCCCTGCTGTCGGCGATCAACGCGGCGCTGGACGCGGTGGCGCCGCTGCCGGTGGATTTCGGCGCGCTGCTGGCCGAGCAGGCCTCGGCGGCGCGGCTGATGATGACGGTGGCGCAGATCGCCAAGCACATCGACGCCGGCAGCCGCGTGCGCTTCCTGATCGCCGAGACCGAGACCGGCTATTCCCTGCTCGCCGCGCTGTGGCTGGCGCGGCTGTTCGGGGTGGAGCGGCAGGTGGAGATCAGCCCGCTGTTCGAGACCGCCGACGCGCTGGAGCATGGCGCGCGGATCGTGGAGGAGGCGCTGCGCAGCCCGCATTTCCGCGCCTATCTACGCGCCGCCGGCCGGGTGGCGCTGCAATTCGGCTATTCGGATTCCGGGCGCTATGTCGGCCAGCTCGCCGCCAGCTACCTGGTGGAGCGGCTGCGGCTGAAGCTGGGCGAGGCGCTGGCGCGGCACGGGCTGGCCGGGGTGGAGGTGGTGCTGTTCGACACCCATGGCGAGAGCGTGGGGCGCGGCGCCCATCCGGGGGCGCTGGCCGACCGTCTGGCCTATCTGTCGCCGCCGGCCAGCCGGCATGCGCTGACCGCCGCCGGGCTGGCGGTGTGCGAGGAATCCGCCTTCCAGGGCGGCGACGGCTACCTGTTGTTCGGCACGCCGGAACTGGCGCTGGCCACGGTGGCGCGGGTGGCCGAACACGCCTTCGCGCCCGCCGCCGCGACCGCCGACCCGGTGTACGACGATCCGGATTTCGCGGCGGATTTCTTCGGCGCCAGCCGGGCGGCGATGCAGGAGTTGGTGGAGGACCCCGGCTATGCCGCGCTGCTGGGCGCCTTCGGCCCGGCGCTGCTGGACCCCACCGGCTCCCGCCCCACAACACGGCAGGCCGACGGCATGAGCGGGCCGGCGACGATCCGCCACCCGCGCGAGCTGCGGGCGATCCCGAACAACGCGATTTTGCAGCAGCTCGGCTGGATGGCGAACACGCTGCAGGGGCTGGGTGCGGCGGCGGCGCGCCACCCGGAGGCGTTCGCGGAATTGCGCCAGTCCAGCGCCCGGTTCGGCAACGCGCTGGCGCTGGCGCGGCACGCGCTGGCCTATTCGGACCTGGACGTGCTGCGCGCGGCGGTGGCCAGCCTGGACCCCGGAAGCTGGCTGGACCGCGCCGCCCACGCCCACATCCCCGGCCGGCGCGAGGCGCTGGTGGCGGTGGCGCGGGCGCTGGAGCGGCTGGACCTGTGGGCGCCGGCGCAGGCGATGTTCCGGCGCATCCAGGCCGACCACGTGGCGTTGCGCGCCGCCTGGCCGGACGCGCCGCGCATGACCGACCGGGCGATGCTGCTGCACGCGCTGCGGCTGGCGGTGATCCATCGCATCTGGCTGCTGGCCGCCGCCATCCCGGATTTCTCGCCGCGCCACGGGGTGACCCGCGCGGCGCTGGAGGGGCGCATCCTGCGGCTGGACATCCCGCCGGCGCTGGCGGTGCTGGCCGACGTGTTCCCCGCCGCGTCGGACCCGGCGGGCGGGCGGGATTACGGCGAGCCGGCGGCGCCGCGCGCCGGCGACGCCTATGCCCGCGAGCACGCCGAGATTTTCGTGCCGATGGCCGGGCTGTTCGCCCTGGCGCGCGAGATCTCGGCGGCGGTGACGCATGAGGTGGGGGCGTTCGGATAACGGCGCGGCGCGGCGGACGCAGGCGGCCCGCGACCAGAGCGTTATCCGGCCGGATGGACTCACCCGGCCGGATAACATTTCTTGTTAAAACAGAACGCCAATGTGCGATGACCGCTTCTTTCAGCGGTCATCGGGCTTTAGCGTCGCGCCCCACCGCCGGCGCCGCCGCCCGACCCCATACCGCCCCCCGGCCCCATGCCGCCGCCGATGGCCGGCGGTGCGTCGGGCAGGGTGATGCCGCGCTGCCGCGCCCGCTCCTGCATCGCCTGGTGGTTCTCCGCGCGGATGCGGTTGCGCTCCTCGGCGGTGCGCGCGGTGCGCATGCGGGTGCGGTAGGTGTTGCGCTCGGCGGGCGTCATCAGCTGGCTGCCGTAGATCTGCTCCTCCGTCTGGGTCTGGGTTCGTGTCTGGGTCTGGGTCTGGGTCTGGGTCTGGGTCTGGGTTTGCGCCAGGACTCCGGGGGCGGCCATCGGCAGCGCGAGGGCGCCGAGCAGAATGCCGCGCGTCAACAACTTCATGTCAGGCTCCTGTGAAAGCATCGGCTACGGCCGCCGTGAGAGCGGGGCGCGTCAGCCTCGAACGCGATGGCAGTTATTCCGCGGATCGCACGATCGCGCTTTGATCTGGATCATCGCGGCCAGACGGCATGGGGCCTTGCGCGGAGGTCCGGAGTTGCGCAAACACTCCGGAGGGCCGTTACAGGGCCGGCGGGACCGCCATGCGGCATGCGGGGAGCGCACGAATTGAGTTGCAGGATGCGACAGCGGCGGCCGCGGCATTGACCGCCGGGCAGCCCGGGACCGTGCTGGTGGACACGCGCGATGCCGCCCCGCGCGGGCTGTCGGTGATCGTGCCGATGTTCGGCACCGCGGGCTATGTCCGGGCCTGCCTGGACTCCGTCATCGCCGCCGGCAGCGGCGACATCGAACTGGTGATCGTCGATGACGGCAGCCCCGATGACTGCGCACAGGTCGCCCGCGACTGGATCGCGCGCAGCGGCGCCGCCGCGGTGCTGGTGGCCCGGCCGAATGGCGGCCTGTCGGCGGCGCGCAACACCGGCCTGCTGCATGCCCGTGGCGACTACCTCACCTTCCTGGACAGCGACGACCTGTTCGACGGCGCGACCTATCGCCGCATGCTCGGCCTGGGCCGGGCGCACGGAGCCGACCTGGTGTTCGCCCGTGCCGTCTGCATGGATAGCCAGACCCAGAGCCTCTCGGCGTTTCCGGGCTGGGCGGTCTGGTGGGCCATCATGGGCGACCGGCCGATGCGGCGGACCACGCTGGCCCGCGAACCACGGCTGATGGGGCTGGAACCCAGCGCCACCACGCGGCTGTACCGGGCGGCGTTCGCCCGGCGGATCGGGCTGGCATTCCCGGAAGGACTGACATTCGAGGACCTGCCGGCGCATGTGCGCAGCGTCGCGCGGGCGGGCTGCATCTGCCTGCTGGGCGAGACCGGCCTGCAGTACCGGGTCGGGCGGCCGGGGCAGATCACCGCCACGCGCGGCAGCGGGCGGCAGGACAGCCTGGCGACCGCCGACATGGCGATCGGCGAGGCGCTGGCCGCGCGGCTCGGCCTGGATGCCGGCGCCTGCGCCTATGGCGGCATCGCGCGCCTGCTGTTCTGGTGCGCGCAGCACGTGGCGCGCGACGAGCGCCCGGCCTTCCTGGCGCGGGCGGCCGAGGTTCTGCGCCGCAGCCCGCCGGGCTGGGCGACCGGCTATGCCTTCCGTTTCGCGCCGGACGAGACGGATCGCATGGCAGCGCTGGCGTTCGCGCGGGCAGACATCGTGCTGCTCGCCGAGATGGCCGAAGGGGCGGCGCCCGGGCTGCTGCGCCTCGCGGCCCGCGCCGGCCAACCGGGCATGCGCCGCCCGTTCGTGCTGCGCTGCCGTGCGGCGGCGCGCGGCTGGGCCGGGGCGGCGTGGCGCGAGGTCCGGTCTGGCCGGTTGCCGTGGCGCGGCCGATGCTGACCCCGCCCTGGCTGCGCGAGGCGCTGAGACGGATGGAGCCCTATGCCGGCCGCATGTGCGACGATGACGCCTGGCGGGCGCGGACCGGGTTTTTCGGCCCGGTGCGGCTGCCGCAGGCAGCATGCGGCACGCTGCTGCTGATCGGCGCCCGCTCCGGCCTGGAGGCGGTGCTGGCGCGGATGGCCAATCCGGCGAGCCGCATTTTCGTGGTAGAGGCCGATCCGGGGCTGCGGCAGCGCATGCTGGATCTGACCGACGGGCAGGCGCGGGTGTTCGCCACGCTGGAGGCGGCGATGGCAGGCGACCTGCCGGCCGGGATCGACCTGGCGCGGATCGACCTGGCGGCGTTCAGCCCCGCCGTCGTGGCAACGCTTGCGGCCGGGCGGCGGGTGGACCATCTGTGCGGCGAGGCCAGCGAACTGGCGATGGATGCCCTGGCGCTGTACCGGCTGTGCCGGGAGCGGGTGCGCAGCTTCTACTTTCATCTCGCCGAGGCCGGCCATGCGATCGCCGGCGACCGGCCGGCGCCGGCGGTGGAGGTGTCGGTGGTGGTGCCCGCCTACAACGTCGCCGCCTGGGTGGAGGCGGCGCTGGCCAGCCTGGCGGCGCAGACGCTGCAAAGCCTGGAGGTGATCGTGGTCGATGACGGTTCGACCGACGCGACCGGCGCGATCGCCGATGCCTGGGCGGCGCAGGACCCGGCGCGGCGGCGCGTGGTGCATCAGGCGAATGCCGGCTGCGCGGCGGCGCGCATGGCCGGACTGGCGGCCGCGCGCGGCGAGTATGTCGGCTTCGTGGACGGCGACGACTGGGCGGAGCCGCCGATGTTCGAGGAGCTGTACCGCGCGGCGGCGCTGCGTGGCGCCGAGATCGGGCAATGCGGCTTCCATGAGGCGTTCGAGGATGGGTCCCGCCAGGATCATCCCACCGCCTGGGGCGGCGACGGGCCCGGCGGCACGACCGGCCGGGTCGCCGATCCGCGCGCGCTGCTGCTGCTCCAGCCGTCGATCTGGCGGCGCATCTACCGGCGCGACTTCCTGCTGCGCGAGCGCATCCGCTTCCCCGAGCATATCCGCCGCTTCGACGACCTGCCCTTCGCCTTCGTCTCGCTGGCCAGGGCCGGCAGCGTCGGCATCATCCCCGATTGCTATTATGCGTATCGCCAGGGGCGCCCGGGCCAGGACATCGCCGCCCGCGACGAGCGGCTGTTCGTGCATTTCGAGATATTCGAATGGCTGCACGCCGAGATCCAGCCCTGGGCGGACGCCACGGTGCGACGGAGCTTCGCGCGGCTGCAGTTGGCGACGCACCGCTTCGCGCTCGGCCGGATCGAGCGGCGGTTGCGCCGGCGCTATCTGGGGGCGGCGGTGCGACAGATGCATGCGCTTGGCGGCGGCGGCCGGGCCGCGCTGCTGTGGCGGCTGTGGCCGGGCTGGCGCTGACCGGAGGCAGTCAGCCGAGCGGATCGACGAAGAAGGCCGGCAGGCGGGCGCCCTCGGCCAGCATCCGCACCGCGGCCTCGCCGGCGGCCAGCGCCTCGTGGATGGTGGCGTCCATGTCCAGATAGCGATAGGTCCCCAGCCGGCCGACGAAGCTTACGCCCTCCGTCTGTCGCGCGAGGGCCACATAGTCGGCCAGGGTGGCCTGGTCGTGCACCAGGCGCACTGGGTAATACGGGGTATCGGCGGCCAGGCACTCGCGGCTGTATTCGCGGTGGCAGATGGTGTCGGCGAACTGCCCGGCCTCCCATGGGGCGAAGTGCTTGGCCTCGCTGATGCGGGTGTACGGCACGGCTTCGTCGCAATAGTTCATGACGGCGGTGCCCTGGTAGTCGCCGCTGGTCCGGAACGCTTCGAAATCCAGCGTACGGTAGCGCAACCGGCCCAGCCGACAGCCGAAATAGCGGTCGATCGGGCCGCTGTAGAACACGTGGCGGAACGGCTCGGCCAGTTCCTCGAAGCGGCAGCCGAGGCGAAGCTCCACGCCGGGCGCGTCCAGGATTGCGGCGACCAGCGCGGTATAGCCGTGCCGCGGCAGGGCCTGGAACGGATCGCTGAAATAATTGTCGTCGTAGCTGAAGCGCATCGGCAGCCGCTTGAGGATCGAGGCCGGCAGGTCGCGCGGGTCGATGCCCCATTGCTTGCGCGTATAGCCGCGGAAGAAGGCGTGGTACAGCTCGGGGCCGACCATCGCCAGGGCCTGCTCCTCGAAGCTGGCCGGCTGGGCGATGTCGTGGCGGCGCTTGCCGGCCAGGAAGTCCCGCGCCTCGGCCGGGCGCAGGGCGGTGCCGAAGAACTGGTTGATGGTGTGCAGGTTGATCGGCAGGGAATAGACGCGCCCGCCCACCGTCGCCTTCACGCGGTTGACATAGGGCATCATGGTCGCGAAGCGGTTCACGTAGTCCCACACCCGGACGTGACGGGTGTGGAAGATGTGCGGCCCGTAGCGGTGCACCATGATGCCGGTGGGCGGGTCGCGCTCGGTGTGGCAGTTGCCGGCGACGTGCGGCCGCTCGTCCAGCACCAGCACCCGATGGCCCGCCTCGGCCAGCGTGCGGGCCAGGACGGCGCCGCTGAACCCGGCGCCGACGATGCAGATGCGGCTCACGGGGCGGCCTCGCCGTGCCGCGCCCAGCCGTGGCGCGCCGCGGCGCCGAGCATGAGCCCGCCCGCCCGCCGCCCCATCCGCGCCGCGATCGCCAAGCACTCGGCCGGCGGCAGGTGCACGCGGTTGGCCAGGAGCTGGCGCTGGGCCCGCCGGCGGTACTCGGCGCTGAATTGCGGCTCGATGCGGCCCAGCGCCCAGAGATGCGTGTTCAACTCCACCCTCAGCAACTGCCGCTCGATCGCCGCATCCGCCCAGGTGGAGACGCGCGCGCGCAGCCAGTCGAAAATCTCGAAATGCACGAACAGCCTGTCGTCGCGGGCCAGCACGTCCTGCCCCACGCGGCCCTGGCGGTAGAAATACCAGGGGTCCGGCAGCACCGCGGTCCGCTTCGCGCGGGCCAGCGCCTCGAACTGGAACGGCAGGTCGTCGAAGCGGCGGATATGCTCGGGGAAGCGGATGTCGCTGCCCAGCAGGAAGTCGCGCCGGTAAATGCGCCGCCAAATCGTCGGGCGCAGCACCAGCATCTCCCGCACGTCGCGCACCAGGCCGGTCAGCCCGCCGGGGCCGTCGCCGCCGGCGGCGTCGCGGCAGGGGATATCGACGCCATCGGCGTGGGCCTCGACGAAGCCGCACTGGGCGATCTCGGCGCCGCCAAGCGTGGCGGCCTGGTACAGCCCCTCGAACATCCGGGCATCCGCCCAGTCGTCGCCGTCCACGAAGCCGACATACTCGCCGCGCGCAGCCGCCAGCCCGACCATGCGCGCCGAGGCGCAGCCGCCGTTCGGCTTGGCCAGCACCCGTATCCGGCCCGGGTGGCGGGCGGCCCATTCGGCCGCCCTGGCGCCGGTGTCGTCGGGCGAGCCGTCGTCGACGACGATCACCTCCAGTCGCTCGATCTCCTGGGCGGCTAGGCTGGCAAGGCAGCGGTCGATCTCGGCGCTCACGCGGTAGGCCGGCACGACGACCGAGACCTCGACCTCGACCGGGCCGGCATCGCCACCGAAGGCCAGGGGGCTGTCAGCCTCGCGCCAGAAGAAGCTGCGCGCCACCTGGTCGCGGCTGCGCCGGTACAGCGCCAGCGGGTCGATGCGGTCCGGCCGGAACAGGCCGCAGAGATGGCCCACGCCCTGCCGTTCCAGCAGCGCGAGCAGATCGACGTCGCAGAACGGGGCGTCGATGCGGGCGAAGCCGATGCCGCGCCCGCCGGCCGCCGCCAGCGCCTCCGCCACGGTGGCGACGACCCTGGCGCCAGCATGCTGGCCCAGCGCATCGGCCAGGGTGCCGCGCAGCCAGGCGTCCGGCTCGACCACCAGCACCGTCGCGGTCGGGCTGCGGTGCAGGGCGGCCAGCGCCTCCAGCCCCGATCGGCCGCCGACATAGAGCGCCGACGGCGACTCGCCGCCGGCCGCCGCATGCAGCGGGCCGTAGAACCCGGCGCGCAGCCGGGCCGCATCCTCCGCGGCCAAGCCCGCCGGCAGGGCGGCCGGCAGCGCGCCCAGCGCCGCGCGCAGCCCGCGAGGCTCGATCATGCGTGCGCGGCTCCCCGCAGTTTCCCGCCGATGCGGCGGGCGGCGCCCAGGGCCGGGCGAGCCAGTGCGCGCAGCCCGAGCTTGACCACCGTCCGCCCCTCCGGGTGCATCGCCAGCCGCAGCCACGGCCACGGCGCGGGGCGGCGGCGGCCCGCCATGTCGTACAGCACGCGATGCGCGCCGGTGGCGAAGGCGCCAAGCAGCAGGCGCTCGCGCTCGTCGGTGGAGTAGGCGACGCGCGCCAGTCGCAGGGTTTCCGGCTCCAGCCGCCGCACCACCCCGATCGCCTCGCGCAGGAAGCGCGCGCGGTCGGCGTTGGTGACATTCTGCGCGCACCAGTAGAGCAGCCGCACCGCCTGCAGCGCGAGGTTGGCGCACGCTTCCCGCGACAGGCCGGCGGCGGCGTCGATGGCGAGCCCCACGCTGTGGATGGCGTCGAAGCGGCGGGCGCTGCGTTCGTCGGTGATCTTGCCGGGGCGGCCGACGCGGTACCAATAGCCGGTTTCGTTGAGCAGGCCGACATGCCCCGCCCTGGCCAGGCCGTGCACATGCGGGGCCATGTCCTCGAACAGCAGCCCCTCCGGGAAGGCCAGGCCGACCTGGTGCAGGAAGCTCCGCCGGATAACCCGGGGGTTGGCGTTCGGCTCCAGCCGCAGCAACCTCGGTTCCTGGTCGAGCGTCACCCGGCGAAAGCGCCGCCCGCCCATGATGAGGTCCCAGATATGCGCGTCGTAGAAGCGCGACACGGCAAATGTATTCGATTCGAGGACGACGGAGCGGCACAGCACCACGTCGCAGGCCATGCCCTCGCCCGCCTCGGCCATCGCCGCCAGCACCGCCACGTCAGCCAGGTCGTCGCTGTCCAGGAAACCGACGAACCGGCCGCGCGCCCGTGCCAGCCCGGCCATGCGCGCAGCCGACAGGCCGGCATTGGCCTGGTCGATCACGCAGGCCCGCATCGGGGTGTGGCGGACCCAGTCCACCGCCAGCGCGAGGCTGCCATCCGCCCCGCCGTCATGGACGATGATCACCTCGACCTGCGATAAGGGGGCGGACACCAGCGAGTCGAGCGCCTGACGCAGGTATGCCCGCGTGTTGAATACAGGAACCACAATCGACAACGACAAAGAATCGGAATTCAAATCCCAATTACTTGATGTGGCAGAGAATTTATCGAACATTACAACCACCCGAGGCGATCAGTATGAGAATTATGGGACAATAATTGATCATTGACGAAAATTTAGTCAAGTGATATTTGATTTCGTAAGATCTGAAACTTACGTGCGCGCAACAATACTTTCATCACGTTGTGGACTACACAAAAATGACAGGCGCGACCACTGCCGCAGGGGGGCAGCAGACGAACGCAGGGATATGGGCGGTCGTCGTCGCGTGCAACCGGCCGGCCGAGTTGGAGCGGCTGCTGGCCGCCATCGCGGCCCAAAGCGTGGCTGTGGATCGCGTCCTGGTGATCGACAACGGCACCAACCCCCTTGTGGCGCAGGTGGCCGCCGCACGCAGCGCCCAATACCATCGCTCGCTGCGCAACATGGGCGGCGCGGGCGGTTTCGCCCTCGGCATGCTGCTGGCGCTGGCGGGCGGCGCCAGGACCCTGTGGCTGTGGGACGACGATGGCTGGCCGGAAGGCGAGGACTGCCTGGAACGCCTGCTGGGCTGCATGGCCGCAACCGGCGGGGCCATCGTGGCGCCCCTGCTGATCAGCGCCGATGCCCCCGGCCGCGCCGCGTTCGGCTACCGGCTGAACGGGCGGACCACCTTCTCCCGCGCGGCGCTGCAACAGCGCCCCTTGCTGCATGGCATGGCCCATCTGTTCAACGGCACCGTGGTTCCGGCGACGACCGCCGACCGCTTCGGCATCCCCGACATACGGCTGTTCATCCGCGGCGACGAGGTGGATTTCCTGTATCGTGTCCTGGCCGGCGGCGGCATCGTCGCCACGGTGACGGCGGCGGTCGCGCGCCATCCCTCGGCGGAAGCGGAGACACACAGCCTGCTGGGCGGGCGCATTTTCGCCGTGCATCCGGCCGACCCGATGCGCCGGGCGATGCTGTTCCGCAACCGGGGCTACCTGTTCCGGCGGCACCGCCGCTGGGGCTTCCTGGCCCTGGATCATGTTCGCTACACGCTGTTCTTCATCGTGCGCCGCCGCCCCGACCTGGCCGGGTTCCGCGCCTGGTTGCGCCAGACATGGCGCGGCGTGGGCGAAAAGCTCGGTCCACCCCCGTGAGCAGGGGCGCCGGGTCCGGGCGCCCCCGCTCACGGGGGGGGGGCCGGGCGCCGGCCGGTCAGAACTGCGAACCGAGACGGAAATACACCTCGTTGCGATCATAGCGGGCCAGCGTGACATTGGAATCCCGCAGCGTGTACCGATAATCCACGCCCAGCGTCACCTTCGGCGTCAACCGGTAGCGCAGCCCCACGGACATGTCGGCGTCGTTGTCCACCCGCGTCGCCTGAATGAAATCGCTACGGCCCCAGGCCACGCGGGCGATGCCGGTCAGGTCCTGCGTCAGGCGCTGCTCCACCCGCCCGCCGACCACCGTGTAGATATAGCCCGGGCTGCCGGAGAGCGTCGTCTCCTCCATCGAGCGGTCGGTATAGAGGATCAGCGCGGTGCCGGAGGTGGCCTGCCACCGCAGGCTGCCATCGAAGCTCGGCGTGGTGGTGGTCTTGAACCGGGAATCCTCGGCGTTCCGGCTCATCACGCCGACCGAGAAATCGCCCCGCACGCTGGTGGAGATGCGGAACAGCGCGCCGGCGCTGACGCGGTAACCGTCGGAGCTGCGGGCATAGCCGAAATCGTCGTACCGGCTGTTGTAGCGGCGGATATCGCCCAGCAGTTCCACGAACGGCCGGAACGCCGGATTCGCCTCGTAGCGGACCAGCGTACCGAAGGTATAGCGCGTCCGGTTGCGATCCTGGTTGTTGATGATGCCGTTGGCGCCATCGACATTGCTGAAGGTGAGGTGCTCGATCGCGCCGCCCAGCCGGATCGAGAAATCACCGTAGCGGTGGATCACGCCGGCATAGCCGTTGCTTTCCATATATGGCGTGGGCGTGATGCCGTTCACCGCGTCGGGCGAGGAGCGGTCCTCGTGGCTGGCGATCGCGGTGGCGCCGAGCAGGATCTGCGTCTGCTGGCTGGCGTCGATCCGGCCCTCGATGTTGGCGTTCCAGTCCACCGTGTTCTCATGCGGCGAGCGGGCATAGCCGGTGAGGTCGGTCTGCACCTCGGCGGTCAGCGAATGCCGCTCCCAGTTCGACTCCACGCTCAGCTTGGGCGAGATCGTTCCCAGCCAGTCGCTGCGGCGGCTGGTCTTGGTGGCGTAGATGTTGTCGTCGAATATCAGCGCGGACTGGATGTCGGGGTAGATGGTGAACGACCCCACGCGGTAGCCGGGACCGCCCAGTTGCGGCGCGCCGGGCGGGGCCAGCGTGGTCTGCGCCGGGGCAGGCGGCAGCGGCCGCACGTCGGCGGCGGCCATGCGGCCAAGCTCGCTCGCCACCGCCTGGCGCACCGCCTGCGCGCTGGCCGGGGGGGCCGCGGCAGTGATACGGTCGGTGATGCCGCGATAGACCGGCACGCTGGCGCCGATGAAGCCGCTGACCGGCGCGCCGGCGACCCGCGCCAGGGCGGCGGCGCGCGCCGGGGTGGAAGCCAGCGCCGGGTTGGCGCGCAGCACGTCGTCCAGCGCGCGCAGCAGCGCCGCCGGCCCGTCGGCCGACGCGGTGGTGAGCTGCCGCTCCACCCCGGCATCAACGGGCTGGCCCTGCCCGTAGGCCGGCGCCAGCGTCGCTACCGCCGCGGCAACCCCGGTGCACACCGCCAGCGCCCGCAGGGCATTGGCGCCGGCGCGACCGGCTTTTCGATCGCAGGGAGTCGATTTCGTCTTGTAAGCACTCATATTTCACCTGCGAGAGTTGTGCTGCGCACCAGCCGGAGGCATTCGTCTATCAATGTCAAGAACCAATAGACCCGCCGTGCGGCCGGCGCGAGTGCTGCCGGCCGTTCCGCCGCGCGATTGCGCCCTGTGCGGCGTGCGCCAGCTTGCGCTGTTCCAGTCATTTCCGCCCGACGTGCTGGGGCGCCTGAGCGTGCTGCGGCGCGGCGTGCGCATGGTGCCGGCCGGCGGGCAGATCGTGCCGCCCGGCCAGCCAGCCGCCGAGGTGTTCACCGTGTTCCGCGGCTGGGCCTTCAGTTACCGGCTGACCCACGAGGGGCGCCGCCAGATCCTGGACTTCCACCTGCCCGGCGACCTGATCGGCGCGGAGTTCCTCGCCGCCGCCCCCACCGGCGCCGGGGCCGACGCGCTGACCGCGGTGTCGCTCTGCGCGTTCGACGCCGCGCTCCTGATGCAGGCGGCGGCCGACATGCCGCCGCTGGCCGCGGCACTCACCTGGATGGTGGCGCGCGAGGAGGCGGTGCTGGCCGAACGCCTGACCGCCGTGGGCCGGCGCAGCGCCGCCGACCGTCTGGGCCATCTGCTGCTGGAGATGTGGACGCGCCAGCGCCTGCGCGAGGGCGAGGATGGCGCGGAGTGTCGCTTCCCGCTGACCAACCAGCATATGGCCGACGTGCTGGGGCTCAGCCCGGAGCATGTCAGCCGCTCGCTGGCGCAATGGCGCCACCGGCAGCTTGCCTTCGTGGACAGCGGCCGCCTGCGCCTGCCGGACGCGGCCCAACTGGCCGAGCTGTGCGACTGGACCCCGGGCTACCTGCATCCGCGGCCTATCCTCTAGATCCGCCACGACGGCCGCCCCTCGTCCTGATCGTCCCGGTATCGGGTGTTTCCGTATGCATTTCAAGCCCCTCACCCATGCGCCATTACGACATCGTTAATGCATTATTGGCGATGCAGCATTGATTTAGATCATGGCGACGTGACCATGAAACACCCGATTATGCTTCCAACAGAGCGGCAAAGTTTTGGCTTCGCCGTCACCATATGAATACGACTCGCCAGTAGGTAATCAATGTTACCGCATCGCGACGCCCGACGCCCGATCCACCGCCTCGCCGCCATGGCGCTCGTCCTGACGGCCGGAATCGGGGGCACGGCGCACGGCAGCACACCGCCCCTCACCGCTGCCACGTGGTGCGCCGACTACCGGCCGGGCGCGCTGGGCGCGCGGCAGCGATTGGAGGGCGAGAACCTGACACGGTTGCAGGCGACCCAGGCGTTCCTGGCGCCCGGCTTCGCCGCCGGACAATCCCGGACCGGGATCGCCATGCTGGCGGACTACCAGGAGGAGATGGACCGGCCGCACCCCGACCGTGAGGCGGCGGCCGCCTATCTGGCCACCGCCAGCACGGTGCACATCACGCTCGACGTGGTTGGCATGGTCAACCGCACGCTGTGCGTGGCGGCCGGGCAGGCGACGGCGCAGGCAATCGCCACCGCGGCCGAGGCGGCGCGGGCCGAGATGGCGCGCTGAGCATGGTCGACAAGCAAGGGATGCAGCAGATGGATGGGTTTCCGACACGCACCGCGGCACGGCGAACCAGTCTGACGCGGCGTGGCCTTGCCGCCACGCTGGCCGGCGGCTTGGCGACAATCCTGCTCGGCGGCGTCGCCATGGCCCAGGGGCACACCTCGGGCGGCGGCACCGACTCCGGGCACGGTTCCGGCGGCGGCGGTTCCGGTGGCGGAACCGACTCCGGGCACAGCTCCGGCGGTGGCAGTTCCGGCGGCGGTGACGAAGGCAGCGGCGGGCATACCTCCGGTGGCGGTGACGAAGGCGGCCGTAAGGGCGCCGGTCGCGGCCCACAGCAGCGCGCGGTCCGCCATCGTGCCCGCACCGGCCAAACCCTGGGCGGCGGCGAGTCCGGCGGCGGCCATAGCGGCGGCGGCCATGGCGGTGGCGGCCATGGCGGTGGCGGCCATGGCGAAGGCGAGGAAAATGAAGGCGGCACCGATACGGCGGGCACCACCCCGGGCGCCGCGCCCGCCATCACCGGCCTGAGCGAAGGCTCGGTGTCTGGCGGCGCTACCGGGGCCGAGCACTTCGTCCATGACAGCCCCAGCTATTGGGGCGCGGACGGCAAGGTGCTCCGCCGCTGACGAGATCGCTGCCGCATATCGGCCCCTGAACGACCGGTCCGACGGCGGCGGGCGTACTGCGGAGTGCTGAACGCTGCGTCCGCAGCCGTTCCGCGTTCCGGCTACAAAGGTTCAACCCGAGGAGAACTTCCAAATGACATCGATCAACACCCCCCGCCCCGCCTTGCGCAAGATCCTCAACGGGTCGGTCGCGCTTGGCATGGCGCTTGCTTTCGCGGCCGCCCCGCTCCCCGCAGCGACCGGCCTCGGCGGCGCCGCATTCGCCCAGGGCCAGGGCCAGGGCCAGGGTCAGGGTCAGGGCAAAGGTCAGGGCCAGGGCACTGTCCGTCAGCCCGGCGCCGGTGGCGGTGCCACCTCGGGTGGCCAGATGGGCAAGGGCGGCAGCAGCGGCACCGGCAGCGGCACCACCGAAGGTGAGACCGACTCCGACAAGAAAGGCCCGCAATTCGGCGGTGGCACCAACACCCGCAAGCCCGCGCCGGGCACCAGCGGCGGCAAGCCGGTCTGGGCGCAGGAAGGCATTCCCGCGGTCGAGCTGGGCCGCCTGAGCGTCGCCCGCGCCCCGGCCCATGTGATCGAGAAGGCGGCGGCCGAGGCCCTCTCCAACTGGACCACCATGGGCACCACCGTGCTGACGCTGGCCGCCGAAGGGCAGCCGACGCTGACCATGACCGTGGCGCAGCTCTACTCCCTGCCCGCGCTCCAGTTCGCGAACATCGTGATGACCTACTATCCCTCGCTCGTTCGGATCGACTCGCCGCTGGAGAATCTCGGCCTGCTGCAGATCCTCGGCAAGACCGGCACCTCGCCGCTCCCCGGGGTCACGCCGGCCAGCAACATCGACCTCGCCGCGATCTTCCTCGCGTCGGCGTCGGACAAGACCCTGGCGATCAGCGTCGATACCGTGATCGCCATGAACACGCTGCTCGGCCTGCCGTCGATGACGGTGGAGCAGGCGACCCAGCTGGCGACCGATGCCGAAGCGGTGCGCCTGGCCATCCTGATCGGCCACGACGGCTGATCCGGCGGCGCCCGGCCGGCGCGCAGACGGCCCGGGCGCCACGCGAGAGGCCGCTCCCTTCGGGGGGCGGCCTTTTTCGCGTCCGACGCCCCGTCCGCATCGCCAGTCAGGCCGCCGGCATCATCCGCGGTAATGCTGGTGCCGGCGCAGCCGCGCCGCCAGGCTGTCGCGCGGGCCGGTGAGCAGGCTGGCCGTCCACAGCCCGCCCGCCGTCAGCACGATCGCCGGGCCGGCGGGGATGTTGGCGTGGTAGGACAGCAGCAGCCCGCACACCGAGGACAGCAGCGCCAGCGCCACCGCGGCGCGCACCTGCCCGGCCAGTTCGGCGGCCCAGTGGCGGGCGGCGACCGCCGGCAGCATCATCAGGCCGATCGACATCAGCGTGCCCAGCGCCGCGAAGCCGCCGACCACGCACAGCACCACCAGCGCCATGAACGCCAGGTGCCAGGCGCCGCCGCGCCCGCCGACCGCCTGCATGAAGCCGGGGTCGAAGCTCTCCAGGATCAGCGGCCGCCAGATCACCGCCAGCCCCGGCAGCGCGATGCTGGCGACGCCGGCCATCAGCAGCAGCGCGGTGTTGTCCACCGCCAGCACGCTGCCGAACAGCAGATGCCCAAGGTCGATGCCGCGCGTGGCCGAGACGATGGCCACGCCCCCGGCCAGCGCGATCAGGTAGACGCCGGCAAGCTGGCTGTCCTCCCGCCCGCCGGTGGCCCGCGCCAGCCAGCCGGCCAGCAGCGCCACCGCCAACCCGGCCAGGAAGCCGCCGAACCCCATCGCCCACAGCGACAGCCCGCCGAACAGCGCCCCCAGCGCGATGCCGGGCAGGATGCCGTGTTGCAGCACGTCGCTGGTCAGGCTCATCCGCCGCAGCACCAGCAACACGCCGAGCGGCGGCCCGGCCAGCGACAGCGCGACGCAGCCGGCCAGCGCCCGGCGCATGAAGGCCATGGCGAAGGGTTCGATCAGCAGGGCGTGGATCATGCCGCGGCCTGGGTGCAGATTTCCGGCTGCTCCGCCCAGGCCTCGGCCACCAGCCGGGCGCGCAGCCGGGTTTCCGGGGTGAAGGCCACGGCGGTCGGTCCCCAGGCCACCGGGTCGCGCGCCAGCAGCAGCGTCTCGGGGAAGGCGCGGGCCACCAGGTCGAGGTCGTGCAGCACCGCGACCACGGTGCGGCCCTCGCCGTGCCAGCCCTGGATGATGGCCAGCAGGTCGGCGGCGGTGCGGGCATCCACCGCGGCGGTGGGCTCGTCGAGCAGCAGCACCGGCGCGTCCTGCAGCATCAGCCGGGCGAACATCACTCGCTGGAACTGCCCGGCCGAGAGCGTGCCGACCAGCCGGCGGGCGAAGCCGGACAGCCCGACGGCGGCGAGCGCCGCCTCCACCGCCGCGCGCGTGGCGGGCGGCACGGCGCGGAACGGGCCGATGCGGGCCAGCGCACCGCTGGCCACCACGTCGGCGCAGGCGATCGGGAAGGCGCGGTCCAGCGCGCCCGCCTGGGGCAGCAGCGCGATGTCCTGGCGGGCCAGGCCGCCACGGTCGATGCGGCCCTCGGTGGCGGTGTGCAGCCCGGCGATGGCGCGCAGCAGGGTGGATTTGCCGGCGCCGTTGGGGCCGACCACAGCGGTCAGGCTCCCGGGCGCGAAGCGGCCGGACAGGTGGTGCACCGCCGGCCGGCCGGCGTGCAGGCAGGTGAGGTCGGTGAGCGTGATGGCGGGGGGCGTCATATCGCCCACCACACGCCGAGCCAGACGAGGGCGACCAGCACGAGCGCCAGCGCCAGCCGCGCGCCAAGCCCGGAAGCCAGGGAAAGGGGGTCCTGCATTGTTATAGTATAACGTCACCCCCCCTTGCCGGTAAACCGGGACCGCGTGATAGCCTGCCATGCAATGACATCCCTCCCCCCTCCCGACCCCGACCACGCGGCCCGCCGCACCCTGGCCCGCCACCGCGCCTTCGCGACCGGCCTGCTGCTGCTGATGGCCTGCCTGACCATCGGCACCTACTGGCTGCCGCCAGGGGTGTGGACCGAGGTGCTGCAGGCCGCCGCCAAGGCCGGCTTCGTCGGCGGCATCGCCGACTGGTTCGCGGTGACGGCGCTGTTCCGCCACCCGCTGGGCCTGCCGATCCCGCATACCGCCATCATCCCGGCACAGAAGGCCCGGCTGGGCCGCGCCCTGGGGCGGTTCGTGGCCAACCACGTGTTCACCGAGGCGGAGCTGGCGCGCACCATGGCGCGGCTGGACCTGGCCGGGATCGTGGCGCGCTACCTGTCGGACCCGGCCACCGCCCGGCCGGCGGCGCGCGCGCTGGCCGCCCTGCTGCCCAAGCTGCTGGCCACGGTGGAGGACGGGCGGGCGCGCCGGCTGCTGACCCGGCTGCTGCCGCGCGTGCTTGGCGGGCCGGAGGCCGGGCGGGTGGTGGCGCGGGCGCTGCGCCAGCTGATGGCGGGCGGGCGACACCAGGAGGTGTTCGGCTACGTGCTGGGCCAGTTCAAGGGCCTGCTGGCCAGCCGGGAGGAGGCGCTGCGCCTGGCCATCGAGGAGCGGGTGCGCGAGCAAGGTGGCCGGCTGGTCGGCTGGGCGCTGGGTGCCACCGTGGCCCGCCGGGCGCTGGCGGTGATCAACACCGAGCTGGACAAGATGGAACCCGACGGCAGCGAGCTGCGTGCCGCCTTCGACGAATGGATGGCCCGCGAGATCGCCGCCATGGAGCACGACCCCGCCCGCGCCGCCGAATTGGGCCGCGCGGTCGGCCGGGTGCTGGGGCACGAGACGGTGCGGGTGTGGTTCTGGGACATCTGGTCGCGCGTGCGCATCGCCATGGAGGCGGATGCGGCGAAGCCGAACGGGCGGACGGTGGCGTTCCTGGAGGACGCGCTGGGCAATCTCGGGCTGCTGCTGCAAAGCGACCCCGGCGCCAAGGCCCGGCTGCAACGCGCCGCCGAAGGGGTGATCAGCGGGCTGCTGCCGGCCGGGCAGGCGCAGATCGCCGATTTCATCGCCGAGGCGGTAGCCGGCTGGGACGCCGGCACCATCACCGACCGGCTGGAACTGCGGGTGGGGCGCGACCTGCAATACGTGCGCATCAACGGCACGCTGGTGGGATTCCTGGTCGGCGGACTTGTCTACGCGGTGTTGCGTGCGACATTCGGGGTGGTGGCGTTCTGAAGGGGCCCTAGCGATGCGTCTGTCCGTGCTCGACCAGTCCACCGTGGTGTCCGGCCGCTCGCCCGATGTCTCGATCCGCGAAAGCCTGGCCTTGGCGAAGCATGCCGAGGCGCTGGGCTATCACCGTTACTGGGTGGCCGAGCACCACAACTCGGCCTCGATCGCAGGCTCCGCGCCGGAAATCCTGATCGCGGCGATCGCGGCGACCACGCAGCGCATCCGGGTGGGCAGCGCCGGGGTGATGCTGCCGCACTATTCCGCCCTGAAGGTGGCCGAGCAGTTCCGCGTGCTGGAGGCGATCGCCCCCGGCCGGATCGACGTCGGGCTGGGCCGCGCGCCGGGCTCGGACGGGCTGACGGCGCATGCGCTGAACCCGAACGCGGCGGTGGCGGCCGAGCATTTCCCGGCGGCGGTGCGCGACCTGCTGGCGTGGATGGCCGGGGAACCGCTGGTGGAGCGGCATCCCTTCGCCAGCATCACCGCCCAGCCGCAGGGGCCGACGGTGCCGGAGACGTGGATTCTCGGCAGTTCGGAGTATGGGGCGCAGGTGGCGGCGCATTTCGGACTGCCGTACTGCTTCGCGCATTTCATCACCGATGGGGCCGGATGTGCCGAGGCATTGTCGCTTTATCAGGCCGGATTCCGGCCAAATGCCCGCCATTCGGCGCCGTTAGGGGCGGTTTGCGTGTGGGCCTTGGCCGCCGAGACGCAGGCGGAGGCGGAGCGGCTGGTCTCCAGCCGGGTGCTGGCGCGGCTGTGGCGCGACCGGGGGGTGTTCGCGCCGCTGCCCTCGCCGGAGGAAGTTATGTCGCATCACTATAGCGACTCCGACACGGCCCGGATGGCGCGCATCCGCGAGCGGGCGATCTACGGCACGCCGGACGTGGTGGCCGCCAGGCTGCGGGCGCTGGCCGCCGAGTTGCAGGTGGAGGAGGTGGCGGTGCTGACCGCGACCCACGACCCCGAGGCGCGACGGCGCAGCTACACGCTGCTGGCGCGCGCGTTCGGACTGAGCGAGGTGGCGCTGGCGGCGGAGTAGCTTCGCCCTTTATCTTGCCGCGTGATTCAGACCTCCGGTGATCCCACCTCCAGTCATCACGCTTAAGCGCATGGCAGGGCTGCGCGGCTTGTGCGGGGGCGGGGGGCGCACCAGATCGGGGCGGAACGTTCGATATCGAACTATCATCCGTCATACCTATCGCACAGGAGCAGCCCATGATCAGCGTGCAACCCTTCGACCGGCTGGGCAAATTCCGTAACGAGTGGCTGAACGCCCGGCATCACTTCAGCTTCGGCCAGTACCACGACCCCGCGCGCATGGGCGCCGGCGGGCTGCGGGTGTGGAACGACGACGAGATCGCCCCCGGCACCGGCTTCGACCCGCATCCGCACCGGGACATGGAGATCGTGACCTATGTGCGCGCCGGCGCCATCACCCACCGCGACGGCCTGGGCAACGAGGGCCGCACCGAGGCGGGCGACGTGCAGGTGATGCATGCCGGCACCGGCATCGTGCATGCCGAATACAACGAGGAGGCGGTGCCGACGCGGCTGTTCCAGATCTGGATCCAGCCTTCCCGCCGCGGCGTGGCGCCTGGCTGGGGCACGCGGCAATTCCCCAAGGGCGAGGCGACCGACGGGCGGCTGGTGGCGCTGGCCGACGGGCGGGCGGCGGCCGATGGCGCGGCGCTGCCGCTGCATGCCGATGCGGCGGTGCTGGCCGGCACGGTGCGCGCCGGGCAGACGGTGCGCCACACGCTGGGCGCCGGGCGGGTGGGCTACCTGGTGCCCTCGACCGGGACGGTGACGGTGAACGGCGTGGCGGTGAACACCCGCGACGGCGCGACCATCACCGGCGAGGACGTGGTGGCCATCACCGCCACCGAGGACGCCGAACTGGTGCTGGTGGACGTGGCGGCCTGAGGCCGCCAAGGGAAGCCAGGTCACAAAGAGAGGTAGAGGCGATGAGAAGGCGGGAGCGGCCTGCCTTCCCATTGTTTCCGGTGAATGCTTCCCGCCGGGTGGTGCGCGCCGCCGCCCGGCCGACGCATCGATTGACGCCGTGACGGCCGCGTCCTATCGATTGACGAGGGGATGGAGTCCCCCTTGAACCGCCGCAGAGGCTGATGACTCCTGTCGCGCATGGCCGGTCCATGGCGGCGGGGGTATGCCCGGACGGTTCGCCGGTCCGATGATGCCCCTCTCGCCCGGCCTGCGCATGAATGGGACTGCGCATCAACGGGTCTGGCGCGGAAGGAGGCACGACATGGACTACGCCTGGGTTGCCATCGGCAGCGCGATCGGGGGCATGGGCCGCTATTGGGTGGCCACGGCGATGGCGCGGCTGACCGGGCCGCAATTCCCCTGGGGCACTATTCTCATCAACATCGTCGGCTCGTTCGTCATCGGGCTGGTGGCGGCGGCGACGGCGCCGGGCGGGCGGTTCGCGGCGCCGCAGGAGTTGCGGCTGTTCGTGATGGTGGGGGTCTGCGGCGGCTTCACCACCTTCTCCTCGTTCAGCCTGCAGACGCTGGAACTGCTGCGCGACGGCCGGCCGGGCGAGGCGCTGGGCAATATCGTGCTGTCGGTGGGGCTGTGCGTGGCCGGCGTGGCGGTGGGCTATTATGGCGGGACGGCGCTGCACGCGGCGCGGGCGCTGGGGCAGCAGGGGTGACGGGCATGACCGCGGTGATCCTGGTGGTGCTGGAACGACAGGCCGACGCGCCCTCGCTGCTGGCGGCGGCCGGGCGCCTCGCCGGGTTGCTGGGCGGCACGCGGGTGACGGCGCTGGCCGTGCGGGTGCCGGCCGAGGCCACCATCATGCCGACCGAGGAGATCCTGACCGACCGCTACCGGCAGGCATGGGACTCCGCCGAGGCCACCCGGCTGGCGGTGCTGGGCGACGCCCATGCGCGATGGCGGGCCGAGGGCGGCGAGGCGGCCCGGCGCAGCGAACTGCGCATCGAGCAGGGCGACCCGGAGGCGCTGGTGGCCACGCATGGCCGGGCCGCCGACTATCTGGTCGTGGCCCGGCCGAGCGACGCGGGCGGCGGGGCGGCGCGCGAGATGGCCCATGCGGCGCTGTTCGATACCGGCCGGCCGGTGTTGCTGGTGCCGCCGGGGTTTGCCGGCGACTTCGGCCAGGCGATCGGCGTGGCCTGGAAGGATGACGGGCGGGCCGGCAAGGCGGTGCTGGCGGCGATGCCGCTGCTGCGCGCCGCCAGGCGGGTCTGCGTGCTCGCCGGCAGCCGCGACGGCGCGGCGGCGCTGCCGGAGGTGCTGCCCGAGATACTGATGGAGCACGCCATCCCGGCCACGCTGCGCCCGGTCCCGCTGGACGCGCCCGGCGGCTTCGGCGCGGCGCTGCTGCGCGAGGCGGCGGAGGCGGGCATCGACCTGCTGGTGATGGGCGCCTACGCCCACAGCGCCTGGCGGGAAATGCTGCTGGGCGGGGTGACGCGGCATGTGCTGGCGGCGGCGGCCATCCCGGTGCTGCTGCGCCACTAGAGCAACATCCGATCAAACGGAATCGTTTGATTGGATAAAGTTGCTCGCCAAAACAATGAGCTAGAGAATTTTTCGCGCGCCTATCAGCGCGGAAAATTCTCTAGAGGATGTTATGAACTTGCGTGAAGCAGAGCCGGAAAAGAAGGAAGCAGGAAGCGTTCTTTTTTGAAAAAAAGAACCAAAAAACGTTTATCCGGGCTTCGCCCCCGGTGGCACCAGGGTGCTCGCGTTCGAAGCCGCGCAGCGCTGATGAAGTCTTTTTGCTTCTTTTTCTTCAGAAAAGAAGATTCTTCCTTTATTTTCTTCATCAAAATTCATAACACCCTCTAGCTGCTGCGCCACCGAACGGCGGCGCTTACGGCGCGTCCGCGAACACATGGGCGGCGCCGGCCACGCGCAGCCGGACGATCGTGCCCACCGCCGGCACGCCGAGGCCGGCCCGGCGCAGCGTCAGGGCCGTGGCGTCGCCGCCGCACAGCCGCACCGACACGGTGCAGACATTGCCGCCGAACGCCACCTCCGCCACCTCGGCCGCCACGCCGTCCTCGGCCAGTTCCACCTGTTCGGGCCGCAGCATGATCCGGGCTAACCCGTGCCGCCGCCCATCCATATCCCGGTCGGCCACCGGGATGAGGCCGAGCGCGCATTCGGCCCGGCCACCGGCCAGCCGCGCCACCAGGATGATGGCCTCGCCCAGGAAGCTGGCGACCATCGGCGTCAGTGGGCGCTCGTACAGCGCCTGCGGCGTGCCCACCTGCAACAGCCGCCCCGCGCCCATCACCGCCACCTGATCGGCGAAGGACAGCGCCTCCGCCTGGTCGTGCGTCACCAGGATGGTGGTGATGCCGGCGCCGGACAGCAGGTCGGATACCGCCTTGCGCGTGCTGGCCCGCAGCGCGGTGTCCAGCGCCGAGAACGGCTCGTCCAGCAGCATCAGCCGCGGCTGGCGCGCCAGCGCCCGGGCCAGCGCCACGCGCTGCTGCTGCCCGCCCGACAGCGCGTCCGGCCGGCGGGCGCGCATGGCGGCGTCCAGCCCGACCATGGCCATCAGCTCGGCGATCCGCGCCGCGCGCCGCGCCGCCCCGCGTTCCAGCCCGAAGCCGATATTGTCGGCGACGCTCAGATGCGGGAACAGCGCGCCGTCCTGCATCACCACGCCGACGCCGCGGCGATGCGCCGGGACCGCGGCCGGGCCGTCGGCCAGCAGTTCGCCGCCGAGGGTGATGCGGCCGGCATCCGGCGCCTCGAACCCGGCGATCAGGCGCAGCAGGGTGGTCTTGCCGGAGCCGGAGGGGCCGACGATCGCGGTGCGCCCGCCGGCGGGCACCTCCAGCGTCACGCCGTCCAGCGCCGCCACCGCGCCGTAGCGCTTGCCGAGCGCCGTGAGGGACAGGAAGCTCATCGGCCGGTCGCCCGCCGCGACTGCGCGTGCAGCAGCCAGGTCATCGGCAGCGAGAACAGCACCATCAGCAGGGCATAGGGCGCCGCCGAGGCGTAGTCGATCTCGCCGGTATAGGCCCAGAACGTGGTCGCCAGCGTCTGCGTGCCGCTGGGGGCGAGCATCTGGGTGGCGGTCAGCTCGTTGGTGATGCCAAGCGCCACCAGCGCCATGCCGGCCGCCGCCCCCGGGGCCGCCAGCCGGATGGTCACCGTCCACAGTGCCCGCGCCGGCGAGCGCCCCAGGCTGGTGGCCGCCTGCTCCAGCTCCGCCGGCGCCTGGGCGATGCTGGCGCGCAGGCTCAGCATGGCGCGCGGCAGGAACATCAGCACATAGGCGAGCACGATGGTCGCCACCGTCTGGTACAGCGCCCGCACCTGCACCGTGGCGGCGACCAGCGCCAGCGCCACCACCACCCCGGGCAGCGAGCCCACGACGTAGTTGCAGCCCTCCAGCGCGCGTTGCAATCGGCCGGGCGCGCGGACGGACAGCCACGCCATCGGGATCGCCGCCAGCGTCGCCACCACCGCGCCGGTGGCGGCGAGCAGCCCGGTCTGGCCGAGCGCCATGCCGATCTCCGGCAGCCGCCAGACCCCGGCGCCGCCGGCCGCCAGCCAGCGCGCCAGCGTCACCAGCGGCACGCCCAGCGCCAGCAGGCTGACCGTCGCCGGCAGCAGCAGGCAGGCCAGCCTAGCGCGGCCGAGCCGGTGGCGCCGGGGCGGGCGGGCCGCGCCGCCGCCGAGCCGGGCATAGCGCTCGCCGCCGCGCGCCCCCGCCTCCAGCCCCAGCAGACCGAGGCAGCACAGCGCCAGCACGGCGCCCAGCATGCTCGCCGCCGGCCCGTTATAGGCGGACTGGAACTGGTCCATGATCGCGGTGGTGAAGGTGTCGAAGCGGATCATCGCGAACAGCCCGTACTCGGCCAGCAGGTGCAGCCCGATCAGCAGCGAGCCGCCGCACAGCGCCAGCCGCAGTTGCGGCAGCACCACACGCCGGAACACGCGCCACGGCGACAGGCCGAGCGAGGCGGCGACATCCTCCAGCGCCGGGTCGCAGCGGCGCAGGGCGGCCACGATCGGCAGGTAAAGGAAGGCGGAATAGGCCAGAACCGACACCAGAACGCCCGCAAACAGGCCGTGCAGGCTGGGAATCAGGGTGACCCAGGCATAGCCGTGCACGAAGGCCGGCACCGCCAGCGGCGCCACGGCGAGCCAGGCCCAGACCCGCGCGCCCGGCAGGTCGCTGCGTTCGGTCAGCCAGGCCAGCGCCAGTGCCAGCACCGCGCAGGCCGGCACGGTGAGCGCCATCAGCATCGCCGTGTTGAGCAGCAATTCGCCGACGCGCGGGCGGAACACCAGCGCCGAGGCGGTCGCCCAGCCGGTCCGCACCGCCACCCAGCCGATGAAGCCCAGCGGCAGCAGCGCCGCCAGCGAGACCAGCAGCGCCAGCCCGGGCATCCACAGGTGCCGCGGCCAGCGGCGCAGCCGCGGCACTGCGTGCGACCGCCGGGCGGGCGACAGCCGGCTCGGCTTGCCGAAGGCGGTGAGGGACATGGGTGCGGCCGGTCCTGGCTGTTGGTGCAACGATCCACCGCCGCAGGACGGCCCCCGGCGAGGCCGCCGGGGGCGCCAGGCCGCGCCGATCAGGGGCGTTTACAGCAAGCCGGCCTTCAGCATCAAATCGGTGACCGTGGCGCTGTTCAGCCTGGCCGGGTCGATCGCCGGCGCCTGCAGCTCCGGCAGCGGCACCAGCTTCGGGTTCGAGGCGGCGCCGACCCCCACCGCGTATTCGTACGAGTCGCCGGTGCGCAGGATGTCCTGGCCGCCCTTGCCGGTGATCCAGCGCAGGAACGCCTCGGCCTGCGCCTTGTGCGTGCTGGAGGCCAGCACCCCGCCGCCAGAGAGGCTGACGAAGGCGCCCGGGTCCTGGTGGCGGAAATAATGCAGGGCGGTGTTGCCGCTGTTCTCGCCGGTCTTCGCCTGGTCGCCGAACCAGTAGTAGTGATAGATCAGCGCGCCATCGACCTCGCCGGCGTTGACCGCCTTCAGCGCCGTGCCGTTGCCGCGATAGGCGACGGCGTTGGCCTTCATCGCCGCCAGCCACGCCTCGGTCGCCGCCGCGCCCTTCAGTTCCAGCAGGGCGCTGACGATCGCCTGGAAGTCGGCGCCGCTGGGCGAGGCGGCCCAGCGGCCCTTCCACTTCGCGTCCGCGAGGTCGAGCAGCGAGGCCGGGAGCTGCGCCGGGGTGAGCTTTTTCGTGTTGTAGGCGAACACCGTGCTGCGCGCGGCGATGCCGACCCAGTGGCCGCTGGAGGGGCGGAAATTGGCCGGCACCTGCGCCAGCAGATCGGCCGGCAGCGGCGCGAACAGCTTCGCCCGGTCCACCAGCGCCATCGCCGGCGAGTTCTCGGTGAGGAACACATCGGCCGGCGAGGCCGCACCCTCCTGAACGATCTGGTTGCCCATCTCGGTGTCGCTGCCGTTGCGCAGCGTCACAGGGATGCCGGTCTCGCGCGTGAAGGCGCTCGCCCATGCCTTGGTCAGGCTGGCGTGCTGGGCGTTGTAGACGGTGATGCCCGGCGGCTGGGCGCGTGCCACCGGCGCGGCCAGCAAGGCGGCAGCCAGCGCGGCGATGCCGGCGAGCGATGGAACGGTGAACTTCATGGCAACCCCTGCGGCGTGTTGGTATTAAGAATTAATCGCATCTACCACGCGCGGGCGCCCCAGGCAACCGCCGCCCTACCGGCCCGGGGTCATCATGCCGCGATAGCGCTCGCGCGAGCGCAGCAGGTGGTCGCGCATGGCCAGCCGCGCCCCCGCCGCGTCATGCGCCAGGATGGCCGCGGCGATGGCGCGATGCTCCGCCTCCAGCATGCGCAGATAGGCGCCCGGCTCACCCTGGCCCGGCTCCCCATGGTGCGGCGGCTGCACGCGGATGCTCTGGCGCGGGATGATGAAGCGGCCGAGATATTCCAGGAAGCGGGCGAACTGGCTGTTGCCGGTGGCCGCGGCGATGGCGCTGTGGAAGGCGAAATCCTCGCCGACCGAGCTGTCGCCGCGCCCGGCCGCCGCCTCGAACGCCGCCAGCGCCTGGCGCACCGCCCGCAATGCCCGCGCGTCGCCACGCTCGGCCGCCAGCCCCGCCGCCTCCACCTCCACGGCCAGGCGCAGCTCCATCAGGTCCACCACGTCGCGCAGCGAGCCCAGCCCGTCCGGGTCGATGCGGAACGGCCGGCGCGCGGGATCGGAGGCGACGAAGCAGCCCAGCCCCTGGCGCGTCGTCACCAGCCCGTCGGCGCGCAGTGCGGCCACCGCCTCGCGCACCACGCTGCGGCTGACCCCGAAGGCGGCCATCATCTCCTGCTCGGTCGGCAGTTGCGCGCCCAGCACCAGCCGGCCGCTGGCGATCTCGGCGGTCAGTTGCTCGACCACCTCGCTGGCGCGGTTGCGTGCCTGGCCCAGCGGGCGGAGCAGCAACGGCGCGGGTCCCTCGCTTGACAATCCCACCCCCGCATGTCGTAGCATCATCAGACAACATGATGACCGGATGATACCGCCCGCGCAAGGCGTTATCCTGTGCGGGGCCGGAAACGACCTGGATTGCAACGACTGCCAATAAAAAGGGAGAAACAGCCAATGAAACGGCGTGACGCGCTGAAGCTCGGGGCCGCCGCCGGCGCCGCGGTATTCGCCATCGGCGGGCGGGCGCAAGCCGCACCGAAGATGCTGAAGGCATCGGACGTGCATCCCACCGGCTACCCCACCGTCACCGCGGTGGAAAACCTGGGCAAGAAGCTGGAAAAGGCCACCGGCGGGCGGCTCGGCGTGCAGATGTACGCCTCCATGCAGCTCGGCGGTGAGAAGGAGGCCATCGAACAGGCGCAGGTCGGCGCGGTGCAGTTCGCGCGCGTGAGCGTGGGCGCCCTGGGCCCGGTGATCGACGACCTCAACGTCTTCAACCTGCCCTTCGTGTTCCGCAGCACGGAGCATATGCGCCACGTCATCGACGGGCCGGTGGGCCAGGACCTGCTGGACCGCATCACCAACAACGCCAACAGCAAACTGGTCGGCCTGTGCTGGATGGATGCCGGCGCGCGCAGCTTCTACAACACCAAGCGCGCCATCAACACGCTGGCCGACATGAAGGGGCTGAAGATCCGCGTCATCGGCAACCCGATCTTCGTGGACATGGGCAACGCGCTCGGCGCCAACGCGGTGGCGATGGGCTACGATCAGGTGTTCAGCGCCTTGCAGACCGGCGTGATCGACGGCGCCGAGAACAACCCGCCTTCGTACGTGTTCGACCATCACTACGAAGTCGCCAAGCACTTCACCTTCACCGAGCACCTGATCGTGCCCGAGATCCTGGCCTTCTCCCGCCCCACCTGGGACAGCCTGACCAAGGCCGACCAGGACACGCTGCGCCAGCTCGGACACGAGGCCCAGCTCGACGAGCGCGCCCTGTGGGACGCCAAGGAGAAGGAGGCGCTGGACAAGATGAAGGCCGCCAAGATCGCCGAGGTCTCCGGCCTCGACAAAAAGCCCTTCCAGGCCGCCGTCAAGCCGGTCTGGGACAAGTACGGCGCCAAATACGCCGACCTGATCAAGAAGATCTCGGCCACCGCCTGATCGCCCACGCCTGACACCCGGCGGCGGGCCGCGCGCGCGGCCCGCCGGCCCATCCGCCTCGGAGACACCATGCAAGCGACCTTCCGCCGCGCGATGGATGCGCTGTACCTGGCGTGCGTCGTCATCGCGGGCCTTTGCCTGGTGGCCATCGCCGTGGTCATCCCGTACGGCGTCTATATGCGCTACGTCATCAACCGCGCCGATTCCTGGCCGGAGCCGATGGCGATCCTGCTGACCATCGTGCTGACCTTCCTCGGCGGCGCCGCCTGCTACCGCTCCGGCATGCATATGCGCGTCACCCTGCTGCGCACCTCCATGCCGGCGGTGGTGGAACGCGCGATGACGCTGCTGGCCGAGTTGCTGATGGGCGTGCTGGCGCTGTTCATGCTGGTGCGCGGCGCCAGCCTGGTGCAGGCGACGTGGTATCAGGTGGTGCCGGAATTCCCTGCCTTGTCGGTCGGCATCAGCTACCTGCCCATTCCGCTGGGCGGCGCGATCCTGCTGCTGTTCGTGCTGGAGCATATCCTGATCGGCCCGCCGCCGGTTGCCCCCGAACTGCACGCCCCCGAACAGCCCACCGCCGAACCGCCCACCGCCCGCTGACGCGCGCCAAGGACCTTCCCCATGGACATCGCCATCCTGCTCGGCACGCTGTTCGTCTGCTTCGGCCTCGGCATGCCGATCGCCTATGCGCTGGGCTTCGCCGCCCTGGTCGGCGCGGTCTGGATCGACATCCCGCTGGCCGCGGTGATGCTGCAGGTCTCGCACGGCGTCTCCAGCTTCGCCATGCTGACCATCCCGTTCTTCGTGCTGGCCGGCGCCATCATGGCCGAGGGCGGCATGGCCCGCCGGCTGGTCGCCTTCGCCAACGTGCTGGTGGGGGTGCTGCGCCTGCGTGGCGGGCTGGCGCTGGTCAATATCGTGGCCACCACCTTCCTCTCCGGCATCTCCGGCTCCTCGGTCGCCGATGTCTCGGCGATCGGCTCGGTGATGATCCCGCAGATGGAGCGCAGCGGCTATCCGCGCGTGTTCGCCACCAACGTCACCATCAGCGGCTCGCTGCAGGCCATCCTGGTGCCGCCCAGCCACAACGCGGTGATCTACTCGCTGGCCACCGGCGGCAGCATCTCCATCATCAGCCTGTTCATGGCCGGCGTGGTGCCCGGCATCCTGCTGGGCGTGGCGCTGATGGGCCTGTGCGTGGCCATCGCCTACAAGCGCGGCTACCCGAAGGGCGAGGTGGTGCCGCTGGGCGAGGCGCTGCGCCTGTCCGGCCAGGCGCTGTGGGGGCTGGTGACGGTGTTCATCATCGTCGGCGGCATCCTGGGCGGCATCTTCACGGCGGTTGAGGCCGGGGCGGTCGCCGTGGTCTACGCCTTCCTGATCACCATGTTCGTCTACCGCGACTATGCCTGGCGCGACCTGCCGGGGCTGGTGCACCGCACGCTGCGCACTGTGGCGATGGTGCTGACGCTGATCGCCTTCGCCTCGGCCTTCGGCTACGTGATGGCGCTGATGCAACTGCCGGCCAAGATCACCGCCTTCTTCCTCACCCTGTCCAACAACCGCGACGTGATCCTGCTGCTGATCAACGTGCTGCTGCTGGTGCTGGGCTGCCTGATGGACATGGCGCCGCTGATCCTGATCTGCACCCCGATCCTGCTGCCGGTGGTGGAGCGGTTCGGCGTCAGCCCAGTGCATTTCGGCATGATCATGCTGCTCAACCTGGGCATCGGGCTGCTGACGCCCCCGGTGGGCTCGGTGCTGTTCGTCGGCTGCGCGGTGGGCAAGGTGCCCATGGACCGGGCGGTGCGCGGGCTGCTGCCGTTCTACCTGGTGATGCTGGCGGTGCTGGCGCTGGTGACCTATGTGCCCTTCTTCTCGCTGTGGCTGCCGGGGGTGCTGGGGCTGTAGCCGGCGGGCGCTGGGGTCACTCCCCGGCCAGCAGCGCCCGCAGCCGCGCCGCCGGCACCGCCAGCCCGCCGGCGCCGTCGCGCGCCGCCGCCACCTGCAGGCCCACCACCTGCCAGCCGCCGCCCGCCGCGCGCGCCAGCAGCGGCGCCCCGCTGGTGCCGCGCGTGCCGGTGCAGCCATGCCGCAGCAGCGCCCGCCCGCCGGCATCGGCCGCCCGCCCCAGCAGCCGGCAGCCGAGATCGGCCTCGATCACCTCGGCACGGTCCTGGCTGTAGCCACCCAGCGCCACCGGCCCGGCCACGGCATCCGCCAGCCCCAGCACCCGGTCGGGTGCGGCCAGCGGCCGGTCCAGCGTCAGCACCGCGATATCGGCGCCGAACGCCGCCGGCCGGGCGCGCGGGTCGAAGCCGGGGGCCAGCCGGTAGGCCACCGCCACCGCGTGGCCGCTGAACCCGCCCGCCGCGTAGCCGGCCAGCAGATGCACCGAGCCGGCCGGGGCGAAGTGCCCGGCGCGGCGCACATACAGGCAATGCGCGGCGGTCAGCGCGGTGCGCGGCGCCACCAGGAAGGCGGTGCAGCGGGCCGCGCCGGGGATTTGTAGCCGCGCCAGCGCCGACCACGGCGGCACCGTCGCCGCCACCCGCACCCGCGGATCGGCCCCGCCTATGCCCGGCAGGCCCGCATCCGGCGCGCCCGCGGCGCCCAGCAGCAACGCCGCCACCATCAAAGTCAATGCTATCACGGTCCGAAAACAAACCCGTGAAGGCCATCGCAATGCCATAATCACTGCCTACTTACATCGTGCAGAACAGGAGTCCATGTCATGACGAATATCACCCGAGTGGCTTTGATATCGCTCGGTCTGCTCGGCCTCGCCGCCTGCGGTTCTGATCCGCTGACCCGCGGTGTTACCGGCGGTCTGCTCGGCGCCGGCGCCGGTGCGGGCGTGGCGGCGGTGACCCATGGCGATCCGGGCAAGGGCGCCCTCATCGGCGGCGGCATCGGCGCGGTCGGCGGCGCCATCACCTCGCCATAACCCATGCGACGGCCGCCGCCCCCCCCGGCGCGGCCGCCGCGGGAGCGTGGCCGGCGCGAACAGCCGCGCCGCCACGCTCCGCCTTATTGGCTAGATCAGCACCTGCATGTCGCCATCCACCGCCAGCGCCTGCCCGCTGATCGTCGCCCCGAACGGGCTGCACAGGTACAGCGCCATGTTGGCGATGTCGTGCTGGCTGACGAAGCAGCGCAGGCTGGTGGTGCCCACCGCGCGGTCGGTCTGCTCGTTCTCGCTGATTCCGGCCGCGCGCGCCTTGGCGGCGATCACCGCGCGGATGCGCGGCCCGTCCACCAGCCCCGGCAGGATTGCGTTCACCCGGATGCCCTGCGGCCCCAGTTCGATCGCCAGCGTCTTGGTGAACCCCACCACGCCCCATTTCGCCGCGGCATAGGGGCTGCGCAGCGGAAAGCCGAACCGCCCGGCGGCTGAACTCAGGTTGATGATGCTGCCGCCGCCGGCCGCCCGCAGCGCCGGCACCGCGCGCCGCGCCGTGTGGAACATCGCGGCCAGGTCGATGCGCAGCGTGGCATCCAGCTCCTCCGGCGTCACCTCCTCCACCGGCTTGGTCGGCCCGGCGATGCCGGCGTTGTTCACCAGCACGTCCAGCCCGCCGAGATGCGCCACCGCCGCATCCACGAACCCCTCCATCGCCGCCGCATCCCCGGCATCGGCCACCTGGCCGGCATGGCCGCAGCCCGCCAGCGCCCCCGCGTCGATGTCCGAGACGAACACCCGCGCGCCGCAGGTGACGAAGCCGTCGGCCAGCACCCGGCCGATGCCGCCGGCCGCCCCGGTGATCGCCACCCGCAACCCGGCCAGATCCACGGTCAGCGCCGTGCGCGCACCCATCACCATCTCGTTCTCTCCTGTTTCGTGCCGGCATGCTAAAGTCCGCGCCGCGTCGCGCAAATGCGGGGCAGGAGGACGATCATGCAAGCCGGCTTCGGAATTTTCTGGCTGCTGGTGCTCGTGCTGGTGGTGGTGACCATCTTCGCCGGCGCCAAGACCGTGCCGCAGGGCCAGGTCTGGACGGTGGAGCGCTTCGGCGCCTTCATCCGCGAGCTGCACCCCGGCCTCAACTTCCTGATCCCCTTCATCGACCGCGTCGGCCGCAAGCTGAACGTGCAGGAACAGGTGCTCGACATCCCCGAGCAGAGCGTCATCACCCGCGACAACGCCACCGTGGCGGTGGACGGGGTGATCTATTACCGGGTGATGGAGGCGGCCAAGGCGGCCTACCAGATCACCAACCTGGGCGTCGCGCTGTCCACCCTGGCGATGACCAACATCCGCGCGGTGATCGGCGAGATCGAGCTTGATGCCGCCCTGTCCTCGCGCGAGCGCATCAATACGCAGCTGCTCACCATCCTGGACGGCGCCACCACCCCCTGGGGCGTCAAGGTCAGCCGCGTCGAGATCCGCCGCATCGAGCCGCCGGAGAACCTGATCCGCGCGATGAATCTGCAACTCACCGCCGAGCGCGAGCGCCGCGCCGCCGTCACCAAGGCCGATGGCGAGCGGCAGGCGCAGATCATGCGCGCCGAGGGCGGCAAGCAGAGCCTGATCCTGTCCGCCGAGGGCCGCCAGCAGGCCGCCAACCGCGACGCCGAGGCGCGCGAGCGGCTGGCCCAGGCCGAGGCCGCCGCCACCAGCGTGGTCGCCATCGCCGCGCGCGACGGCGGCGAGCCGGCGCTGCGCTACTTCATCGCGCAACGCTATATCGAGGCGTTCGGCCAGATGGCCGCCTCGCCGAACAGCCGACTGGTGGTGGTGCCGATGGAGGCCAGCGCCATCGCCGGCGGCATCACCCAGGCGATGGAACTGCTGCGCGTGGTCCCTGGCGGCCCGCCGGTGGCCGGCGCTCCCGCCGCCTCGGCCGCGCCGGCGATGCGCCCGCCCGCCTCGGTGCCCACGACACCCCCCGCGTGAGCGTCATGACGCCCGCCCTGATGTGGCTGGCCGGCGGTCTGGTGCTGCTGGTCGCCGAGGTGGTGATGCCCGGCGTGTTCCTGTTCTGGCTGGGGCTGGCGGCGCTCGGCACCGGCATGGTGGTGCAGGTGTTCGACCCAGCCTTCGCGGTGCAGGTGGTGGCCTTCGCGCTGTTCACCGCGCTGTCGATCGGCGTCGCCCTGCGGCTGCGCAGCCATGCCTCCCGCCAGGCGCGCACCCTGAACACCGCCGAATCCGGCCTGGTCGGCCGCTCCGCCCACGCCCTGGCCTTCGAGGGGCGCGAGGGCCGGGTGCGCGTGGGCGACAGCGACTGGGCCGCCCGACTCCCCGCCGACGTGCCCACACCGGCCCCCGGCGCGGCGCTGGACGTGGTCGGCGTCAGCGGCACGGTGCTGATCGTGCGGCCGTCCACCCCCTGAACAATCCGTAACCGGGCGCGGCCTTGCAGCCGTGCCGGCGGCGAACCAGATTTTCAGCATGAAGATCTACATCAAGCGCTTCCGGGACGCCCGCGACGATGACGGCCGCACGCTGGACATGACGCCCGATGGCGAGTTCCGCTCGCCGCCGCCCGGCGCCGGCTGGCCGCCGAACGGCGGGATGGGTGGGCCGGCGACGCCCTGGGCCGACCGGCTGCTGCGCTACGCCGTGCTCACCGCCATCCTCGGCGGCGCGGTGGTGATCGCCGCCCTGGCGCTGTGGTTCGCGCTGCTGCTGATCCCGGTGGTGGTGGGCGCGGCGTTGATCGGCTACGGCGCCTATCGCTGGCGGTTGTGGCAGGCCATGCGCGGGCGCTAGTGGTCAGCTGCCAACGGGCTGAGGTGCCCGTTGGCAGCTGACCACTAGCACGGGCCGGCCGTCTCCCCCGCCGCCGCGCCCAGCCGGCGCAGCAAGCCGTCCAGCATCCGCAGTTCCGCCGCATCCAGCCCGGCCATGGCGCCGGCGATGTCGGCGGCGTGGCGGGGGAACAACTCCTCGATCAGCCCCCGCCCCGCCTCGGTCAGTTCCACCGCCACCTGCCTGCGGTCGCCCGGCACGCGAATGCGCCGCACCAGGCCGCGCGCCTGCAACTTGTCCACCACGTCGGTCATGTTGCCGGCGCTGGTCAGCACCTTCCGGCCCAGTTCGCGGTGCGACAGGCTGCCCTTGTGCAGCAGCGCCTCCAGCACGCCGAGTTGGGTGGGCGTCAGGCCCGCCCGCGCCAGCAGCGGCTCGATGCGCGCCACCACGGCGCGGGTGGCGCGCAGCAGCTTCACATAGGCGCGCACCGCCTCGGCCACCGCCGGGTCATCGACGCCGAACATCGCCGCGCGCCGGCCCTGCGCTAGCGCGTCATCATCACCGGGATGGTGGCGTGCTCCAGCACATGGCGGGTCACGCCGCCCAGGATCAGCTGGCGCAGGCGGGAATGCGAATAGGCGCCCATGCACAGCAGGTCGGCATCGAACTCCATGGTCGCCTTCAGCAGCCCGGCGCCCACCTCGCGGTCCACCGGCCGGAAGGTGCCGATATCGGCGGTCACCCCGTGCAGCGCCAGATAGGCCAGCAGGTCGGCCGCCCCGGGGCCGCGGCGCTGGTATTCGTCCGCCGTCAGCACCCGCACCGCCTCGGCCTTCTGCAGCCACGGCATCGCCGCCCAGACGGAGGCGGCCGATTCCGCGGTGCCATTCCAGGCCACGCATACCCGCGTGCCAATGCGCGACGGCGCTGCCTGCGGCGAGATCAGCACCGGCCGGCCGGAGTCGAACAGCACCGCATGCAGCGCGTCCGAGGAGGACACGTCCTCCCCCGCCTCAGGGTGCGGCACCACGGTCAGGTCGGCCAGCCTGGCCTGCTGGGCCACCAGATCCTCCTCCCGCCCGGTCACGGCGGCGAAGCTGGCGGTGGCGTTCAGCGCGCCGTGCCGGGCCTCGGCCACCGCCACGTCGTGCTGGGCCACGAAACGCTCGAACATGCCGCGCACCGCGTGGGCGCGCTCGGCGCTTTCCTTCTCGGTGGCGGACATCATCTCCTCGATCATCGCGCCGGACAGGCCCTCACCGGCCAATGGCGCCACGTCGCGGCTGTCCACGCGCACATGCAGCGCGGTGACATGGGCGTTCCACAGCCGCGCGATCATCAACGCGGTCGACAACGCCGCCTCCCCGGCGGCAGTGCCGGTCAGCGGCAGCAGCAGCTTGCGGATGGCCATGGTCGTCCTCCTTCCGAACTATCTGAACAGTCTAGCACAACCCGCACGGCGCGCGGCCAGTGCCCTGTAAGGTGGGGTGCCGCCCCGCCGTTTCCTGGTGTGGTGGTCAGGCAGGCACGGCCCGCCGCAGCGCCGCCAGCGCCGCCGCGCCGTCGGCGGCCTCCACCGCCAGCCAGTCGCCCGCCCCGGGGTCGGCGGCTGCGGCGCGGCGCAGCACCGCGAGGTCGGCGTCCGAGGCGTCGCCCACCCGCGCCGCCACCCGTGCCTCCAGCACCGCCAGCGGCGCCTGCAGCCATACGCCGCGGAACGGCGTCGACCCGGCGGCGGCGGCCACGGCGGCGCGATGGGCGGGGTCCATGAAGGTGGCATCGGCGATCACCGCATGGCCCAGTCCGGCAGCCTCGCCCACCAGCCGGGCCAGCTCGGCGAACACCACCCGGCTGGCCTCCGGGGTGTACGCCGCCGGCGGCAGCCGCGTCTCCGGCGCGGCGCCGTGGCGGCGCTTGCGGATCTCGTCGCTGCGCAGCACCAGCGCCCCCGGCGCCGGCCCCAGCTCCGGCGCCAGGGCGCGCGCCAGGGTGGACTTGCCGGTGCCCGGCAGCCCGCCGATCGCCAGCACGCAGGCCGGCGCCGGCCGCAGCGCCGCCTCGGCGCGGTCCAGATAGTCGGCGGCGGCCCGCGGGCGGCCGCTGCGCGCCTCCACATGCGCCCGCACCATGGCGCGCAGCGACAGGTACAGCGGCAGCCCGCCGACCAGCCCGGCATCGGCGGTGCGCGCCACGTAGCGGTTCAGCACCTGGTTGGCCGCCGGCCGGCCGGTTCGGCGCTCCAGATCCATCAGCAGGAAGGCGAGGTCGTAGCCGGTGTCGATGGTGGCCAGCGCCTCGTCGAACTCCAGCGCGTCGAACGGCGCCGGGCGGCCCTGCCAGAGGCAGAGATTGCCCAGATGCAGGTCGCCATGGCAGCGCCGCACGAAGCCGGCCGCCTGGCGCGCCCGCAGCCAGCCGGCGCGGCCGGCCAGCGCCGCCCGCGCCGCCGCCTCCCACGCGCGCACCCGCGCCGGGTCCAGCCCGGCCGAGAGTGCGGAGTCGCGGTTGCCGGCGATGAAGCCCGCCATCGCCGCCACCGCGTCCCCGGCGGCCGGCGGCAGGGCGGCGTGATAGGCGGCGACCGCGTCGCCCAGCGCGTCCAGCATCCGGCCGTCCAGCCCGCCGCGCGCGGCGATGGCGTCGAGGAAATTCGCTTCCGGCACCCGGGCCATGCGCAGCACCCAGTCCACCACCTCCCCCTCCCCGCCCAGGGCGAGGCCGCCATCCGGCCGGCGCACCACCGGCACCACGTCGCGATACATGCCGGGCGCCGCCGCCGCGTTCAGCGCCAGCTCGCGCCGGGCGGTGCGCTCGCGCTCGGCCAGGGGAGTGAAGTCGAGAAAGGTCAGCCGCACCGCCTTGCGCAGCTTCCACACCGTGTCCGCGCCGACGAACACCGCCGAGATATGCGTCTCGATCGGCGCCGCGCCGGCCAACCCGCGCAGCAGGGCGGCGGTGGGCGCCTGCTCCGCGGGGATGGCCATCGCGCTACGGGAACAGCTTGCCGGCGGTCCAGCCGCCGCCTTCGGGCGTGTAGACGGTGCGGTCGTGCAGGCGGAACGGCATGTCCTGCCAGAACTCGAAATAATCCGGCAGCACGCGGTAGCCGCTCCAGTGCGGCGGGCGGGGAATGTCCTCGCCGGGATATTTCACCTCGAACTCGGCCAGCCGGCGTTCCAGCTCGGCGCGCGCCGGCAGGGTGCTGGATTGCAGCGAGGCCCAGGCCCCCAGCCGGGAGATGCGCGGGCGCGAGGCGTAATAGGCATCCGCCTCCGCGTCGGTCACATGCTCCACCGCGCCCTCGATGCGCACCTGGCGGTGCAGCGTCTTCCAGTAGAACAGCAGGCAGGCGCGCGGGTTGCCGCCCAGTTCGCCGCCCTTGCGGCTGGTCTTGTTGGTGTAGAACACGAAGCCGCGCGGGTCCCACTCCTTCAGCAGCACCACCCGGGCCGTGGGCCGGCCATCCGGCGTGGCGGTGGCCAGCGTCATGGCGTTGGGGTCGTTCGGCTCGCTCGCCTGCGCGTCCTTGAACCAGGCGGCGAAATGCGTGAACGGGTCGGTGGGGGTCGCGGTGGCGCCGGACATGGGTGTCTCCTTCGGCATGCGCGGACTGGCGGCAGCCCGCGCCCGCCTATGTGCCCGTAACGACGCGCCACGCCAAGCCCACCCGCGGCCGTTGCGCCGTCGCCTCTTGCCGCGACCGCCCTTGCTATGCCACGAGCATGCTACCTTACGCGCGCGACCAACCCAGGATGTTATGCCATGCCCCACGGCGAGACCACGACACCCCCCGCCAGGGGCACCCTCATGGCCGGCAAGCGCGGCCTCATCATGGGCGTGGCCAACGCCCACTCGCTGGCCTGGGGCATCGCCGCCGCCTGCGCCGCGCAGGGGGCGGAACTGGCCTTCACCTACCAAGGCGAGGCGCTGGGCAAGCGGGTGAAGCCGCTGGCCGACAGCGTGGGATCGTCGATGGTGCTGCCCTGCGACGTGTCCGACGACGCCAGCATGGACGCCGCCTTCGCCGCCGTGGCCGAGCAGTGGGACGGGCTGGATTTCCTGGTGCACGCCATCGGCTATGCCGACAAGCAGTTCCTCCGCGGCCGCTACGTGGACACCCCGCGCGCCGCCTTCCTGCAGGCGATGGACATCTCCTGCTTCAGCTTCACCGCGGTGGCGCAGCGCGCGGCGGCGATGATGCGGCCGGGCGCGTCGATGCTCACGCTGTCCTATCTGGGGGCGGAACGGGTGACCCCGCACTATAACGTGATGGGCGTCGCCAAGGCGGCGCTAGAGGCCTCGGTGCGCTACCTGGCGACCGACCTGGGCACCCAGGGCGTGCGCGTGAACGCCATCAGCGCCGGGCCGATCCGCACCCTGGCGGCCAGCGGAATCGGCGATTTCCGCTATATCCTGCGCTGGAACCAGTACAACGCCCCGCTGCGCCGCAACGTGACCATCGAGGATGTCGGCGGCGCCGCCGTCTACCTGCTGTCCGACCTGGCCGGCGGCGTCACCGGCGAGGTGCACCACGTCGATTGCGGCTACCATGTCGTCGGCATGAAGAACCCGGACGCGCCGGACATCAGCGTGGTCAACGAATAGTTATACCGCATAACCATCATGTCGCATAACAGCTTCGGCCACCTGTTCCGCGTCACCACCTGGGGCGAAAGCCATGGCCCGGCGATCGGCGCCGTGGTCGATGGCTGCCCGCCGCGCCTGGCGCTGTCCGAGGCCGATCTGCAGCCCTGGCTGGACCGCCGCCGCCCCGGCCAGTCGCGCTTCACCACCCAGCGGCAGGAGCCGGACCAGGTGCGCATCCTGTCCGGCGTGTTCGAGGGCATGACCACCGGCACGCCGATCGCCCTGGTGATCGACAACGTGGACCAGCGCTCGAAGGATTACGGCGAGATCGCCCAGCGCTTCCGCCCTGGCCATGCCGACCTGACCTACGAGCTGAAATACGGCATCCGCGACTATCGCGGCGGCGGCCGTTCCTCGGCGCGCGAGACGGCGATGCGGGTGGCCGCCGGCGGCGTGGCGCGGCTGGTGCTGGGGGCCGCGGTGCGCATCCGCGCCGCCCTGGTACAGATGGGCCCGCACCGCATCGACCGGGCGCGCTGGGACTGGGAGGAGGTGAGCCGCAACCCGTTCTTCTGCCCCGATCCGGTGGCCGCCGCGCAGTGGGAGGAATACCTCTCGGCGGTGCGCAAGGCCGGCTCCTCCTGCGGCGCGGTGATCGAGGTGGTGGCCGAGGGCGTGCCGCCCGGCCTGGGCGCTCCGGTCTACGCCAAGCTGGACGCCGATATCGCCGCGGCGCTGATGAGCATCAACGCGGTGAAGGGCGTGGAGATCGGCGACGGGTTCGCCGCCGCCGCGCTGACCGGCGAGGGCAATGCCGACGAGATGGCGATGGACGATGGCCGCGTGGCCTTCGCCAGCAACCATGCCGGCGGCATCCTGGGCGGGATTTCCACCAGCCAGCCGGTGGTGGCGCGCTTCGCGGTGAAGCCCACCAGCTCCATCCTGGCGCCGCGCCACTCGGTGGACCGCGCCGGCAACCCGGTGGAGATCGTCACCAAGGGCCGGCACGACCCCTGCGTGGGCATCCGCGCCGTGCCGGTGGGCGAGGCGATGCTGGCCTGCGTGCTGGCCGACCACCTGCTGCGCCACCGCGCGCAGAACCCCGACGCGCCGAGCGAGGCCCGCCTCCCCCGCAACTGAACTGGCGCGCGAATAAGCATCTCCGCCGCGGATTAACCGGACCCCACAGGTCCCCTATGGCGTTTGCCCGCGATCCATGCGATTGAGGCATGTTGCACTGCGGCGCAGCCGCGCCCGCCAGTGCCGCAAGCGCAGATGCGAGGGTGGCATGAACGATCCGGCCGGCTCCTTTCTTCCCGAAGCGCGCCCCACCACGCTGGCGGCCTTCATCGCGGCCTGCGGCCGGCAACTCTGGCAACGGCGGATGGCCGCGCTGGCGGCGCAGGCGCAAGGCGGCCAGCGCCGCGGCAAGGCGGCGGTGCAGCGCCACGCGCTGGAACTGACCATCGACCGGCTGTCGCGCGGCGGCCTCAACCGCCCGCACACGGCCGCCGAACAGCGCATCATAGGGCTGGCGGCCGAGGCGGTGGCCACCTATGCGCGGCTCTCCCCGCCCGGGCGGGCCCGGCTGCGCGCGGCGCTGCATGCGGCGCTGGCCGGCGAGGCGACGCTGGCGCCGCTGTTCCACCTGTTCCACACCGCCGCCCTGCAACGCTCGCGCGGCTTCAGCGTGCGCCATGCCGGGCTGGAGGACGAGGCGCCGTTCGACCTGCTGATCCGCCGCGACGGCATCGAGGCCGAGCTGGCCTGCGACACCGTCTCGGCCGAGGAGGGGCGAGACGTGCATCGCGGCGCCTGGGTGGACCTGGTGGACCGCATCGATCCCGACCTGCAAACCTGGCTGGCCGCCCATCCCGGCCGCTACCTGCTGAAGATGACGCTGCCGCAAGGGCTGCGGGAGGGCGCCGGGGATGGGCACGGCCAGTTGGCCGCCCTGCACGCGCGCATCCGCACCATGCTGGAGGGGCAGCGCCGCGCCGACCATGACGAAGCGGCGGTGCTCCGGCTGGACCCGCTGATGCTGGCGGCGGCGCAGGCGGACGAACTGGGGCTGCTGTCCTCGCTGCGCCGCGAGTTCGGCACCCAGGCGCATCTGGCGGTCACCGCCGCCGGCAACGGCGTGTTCGTGATGGCCGCGCGCGCCGGACGGGAGAACGAGGTGGCGGCGGCGATCCGCCGGCGGCTGTTCGCCATCGCGCCGATGCGCCTCTCGGGCACGCGGCCGGGCATCCTGGCGATGTTCGTCGAGGATACCGACCGAACCGAGTGGCGCGAACTGCGCGAGCGGCTGGAGCTGGAGGGCGAGGCGCGGCAGTTCCTGGCCAATCCGGCGGCGCGCGGCGTGGTGGCGGTCAGCTGCTGCTCGCGGCTGGAACTGCTCGGCCTGGGCGCACCGGAAGCGGCGCCGGAGGGCGAATGGCGGTTCCGCAACCCGGCGCATCCGGCGGCCAAGGCGGTGGCGCTGGCACCGGCCGTGCTGTCCTCGATGTAGCCTGCGGAGTGGTTCACGCGACTGTGAGCGCGGCCGCCATCGCCCTGCCACGATCGCGGGTTCAAGTGCGCATCCCGATGCGAGCAGAGGCGGACGAGCCGTGACCGACAGCGAATATGCGCAGCGTCTGGACGAGTTGGACCAGTTGTTGAACGACCCAGACGTGCCGATGCAGCCGCAGCGCGTATGGGCGCTGCTGGCGGAGATATCGCAGCACGACCTCGTGGCCGGACAGATGGCGGGCGAGTAGGCAGGGCCTGCGCCTCCCCGCCTCCGTATAATTCTCCGTCCGGCACGGCCCGCTGCGCTACAGGAAGCTCACCGGGTCCACGTCCACCTCCACCTTCACCCCCCGCCCGGTCGGCACCTGCGCCAGCCAGGCGCGCAGCAACGGTTGCACGGCGGTATCGCGCTGGGTTTTCAGCAGCAGGCGGCGCCGGTGGCGGCCGCGCAGGATGGAGAGCGGCGCCGGCGCCGGGCCGAGCACCACGATGCCCTCGCCGTGCGGCGCGGCGCGGCCGAGGTCGCGGGCGGCGATGTCGGCGGCCTCGGCGGTGTCGGCGGAGACCACCAGGGCGGCCAGCCGGCCATAGGGCGGCCAGTTGCCGGGGCGGCGCTCGGCGGCCTCGCTGGCCATGAAGCGCGCCAGGTCGCCGTGCAGCAGCGCCTGCATCACCTTGTGCTCGGGCGAGTAGGTTTGCAGCAGCACCTGGCCCGGCGCCTCCGCCCGGCCGGCGCGGCCGGCCACCTGGTGCAGCAGTTGCACGGTGCGCTCGGCGGCGCGCAGGTCGCCGCCGGACAGGCCGAGATCGGCATCGACCACGCCGACCAGGGTCAGATGCGGGAAATGCCAGCCCTTGGCGACGATCTGGGTGCCGATCACCAGGTCGATCTCGCGCGCCTCGATGGCGCGCGCAGCCTCGGCGGCGGCGTGCGGGCCGGTGATGGTGTCGCTGGCCATCACCAGGATGCGGGCCTCCGGGAAGGCGGCGCGGGCCTCCTCGGTGATGCGCTCGATGCCCGGGCCGACGGCGGTGAGGCTGTGCGACGCGCCGCATTCCGGGCAGGTCTCGGGGATCGGGATGGCGTGGCCGCAATGATGGCATTGCAGCAGGCGGCGGGCCCGGTGCTCCACCAGCCAGGCGGTGCAGTTGGGGCATTGCATGCGGTGGCCGCAGGCGCGGCACAGGGTGAGCGGCGCGTAGCCGCGGCGGTTGAGGAACAGCATCGCCTGCTCGCCGCGCTCGAAACTGGCCTGGATGGCGGCGAGCAGCGGCGGCGACAGGAAATGGCCGCGCTCGGGCGGGGTCTCGCGCAGGTCGATCAGGCGCAGCGCCGGCAGGCTGGCGCCGCCGTGGCGGCTGGGCAGGTGCAGGCGGCGGTAGCGCCCGGCCTCCACATTGGCCAGCGTCTCCAGGCTGGGGGTGGCGGAGGCCAGCACGGCCGGGGCGCCGCACAGCCGGGCGCGGACGATGGCCATGTCGCGGGCGTGGTAGACCACGCCGTCCTCCTGCTTGAAGGCGGTCTCGTGCTCCTCGTCGATCACCACCAGGCCCAGATCGGGGAAGGGCAGGAACAGCGCCGAGCGGGCGCCCACCACCACCGGCGCCTGCCCGGCATCGACGGCGCGCCAGGTGGTGCGGCGGACGCGCGAGGGCAGGTCGGAATGCCAGACCGCGGGCGCGACGCCGAAGCGGCGCTGGAAGCGGGCGAGCCACTGGCTGGACAGCGCGATCTCGGGCAGCAGCACCAGCGCCTGCCGGCCCTGGCGCAGGCAGGCGGCGATCGCCTCGAAATACACCTCGGTCTTGCCGGAGCCGGTGACGCCGTCCAGCAGATGCACCGAGAAGGCCCGCCCGGCGACGGCCGCGCGCAGGGCGGCGGCGGCCTCCGCCTGCTCGGGCGACAGGGCGGGGCCGGGGTGGTCGGGGTCCGGGATGGCGAAGGGGGCGGCCTCCGGCAGGGTGGCGGGCAGCAGCAGCCCGGCATCGGCCATGCCGCGCAGCACCGCCGGCGAGACCTCGGCGGCGCGGGCCAGCTCGGCGGCGGCCAGGGGGCCGGCCCCCAGGGCGGCCCCCAGGGCGGCCAGCACGCGGCGGCGCGGATCGGTCAGGCGGACCTCGGGCGGCGGCTCGGCCAGCGCCCAGCCGGTGCGCGGCGGCGGGGCGCGCAGCGCGTTGCTGCGCAGCGCCATGGTCAGCACCTCGCCGGGCGGGGCCAGCGTGTAGGCGGCGATCCAGTCCACCAGGCGGCGCAGGTCGGCGCGCATCGGCGGCGCGTCCAGGATGGCGTCGATCGGGCGCAGGCGGTTGTCGCCCACGCTGCCGTCGGGCTCGCCGTCCCAGACCACGCCGATCTCGGCGCGGCGGTTGAGCGGCACCATGACGATGTCGCCCGGGCGCGGGTCCAGCCCCGGCGGCACCCGGTAGTCGAACGGGCCGGGGAACGGATAGGGCAGCAGCACGGGCACGCGGGCGCGGCCCGGCGGCGCGATCACGGCGAGGCTGTCCTGCGATGCGGTCGTTGGGTTGCGCGCGGCCATCCTGTATGGTCTGCCCCAAGTTCTGTCCGCGGGACAGACCCAACAGCCACGGAAGCCCGCCATGAAGTTTTTTGTCGATACCGCCGACACGGCCGAGATCAAGGCGCTCGCCGCCTCCGGGCTGCTGGACGGGGTGACCACCAATCCGTCGCTGATCGCCAAGTCCGGGCGCAAGATCCTGGACGTGGTGGCCGAGATCTGCGCGCTGGTCGAGGGGCCGGTGAGCGCCGAGGTGGCCGCCACCGACTATGACGGCATGATGCGCGAGGCGGCGGTGCTGCGGGCGATCGCCAGCAACGTGACGGTGAAGCTGCCGCTGACGCCGGACGGGCTGCGCGCCTGCAAGGCGCTGACCGGCGAGGGGGTGATGACCAACGTGACCCTGTGCTTCTCGTCGGCGCAGGCGCTGCTGGCGGCCAAGGCGGGGGCCACCTTCGTGAGCCCGTTCGTGGGCCGGCTGGACGATATCGGCCAGGACGGCATGGAGCTGATCGCCGACATCATGCAGATCTTCGGCAATTACGCGGCGCTGACGACCGAGGTGCTGGTGGCCAGCATCCGCCACCCGATCCACCTGATCCAGGCGGCCAAGATGGGCGCGCATGTGGCCACCCTGCCGCCGGCGGTGCTGCGGCAGCTCTACCACCACCCGCTGACCGACAAGGGGCTGGCGGGGTTCCTGGCCGACTGGGCCAAGACCGGGCAGACCATCGCGCCGCCCGCGGGGGCATAGGCTTGGCCGACCGCGCCAAGGCGACGGTGCTGCCGAACGCGGAGAACGTGGCCGCCTATCTGCGCGCGCATCCGCAGTTCCTGGCCGAGCGGGGCGAGCTGTACGGCGTGCTGGCCCCGCCCCGGCGGGTGCACGGGCCGGTGCTGGCCGACCACATGGCGGCGATGCTGGCCGCCGAGCGCGGCAACGCGGCGGCGCTGGCGGCGCGGGCGGACGGGGTGCTGGCGGCCGGGCGGGCGGCCGCCGGGCTGGCGGCGCGGGTGCAGGAGGCGGTGCTGGCGCTGCTGCGCGCCCACCTGCCGCAGGCCGGCGCGGTGGCCGAATGCATCGCCACCGAGATGCCGGCGCTGCTGGCGGTGGACGGCGCGACCCTGTGCATGGAGGCGGACCTGCCGGGCATCCGCCGCCTGCCGCCGGGCACGGTGGCGCGGCTGCTCGGCCAGCGCTCGGTGGTGTTCCGCCCGGGCGGCGAGGACGCGATGCTGCTGCACGGCGAGGCGGCGGCGCTGGCCCGCCACGAGGCGCTGGTGCGGGTGCCCGGCGAGGGGCCGGCCGCCCTGGTGGCGCTGATGGCGCGCACCGGCGAGGTGCTGGACCCCTCGCAGGGCACCGGGGCGCTGACCTTCCTGGGCCGCGCGATCGCGGCGGCGCTGGACCGGTGACGGCGCCGGCTTTAACCATGACCGGCGAGGCGGCGCGGCAGGCGTTCCTGGCCTGGCTGGCCGGCGAGCGGCGGGCCTCGCCGCTGACGGTGGAGGCCTATGCGCGCGACATCGCCGCCTGCCTCGGCTTCCTGGCCGCGCATCTCGGCGGCGAGCCGGACCTGGCGGCGCTGCGCGGGCTGCGGGCGGCCGATCTGCGGGCCTGGCTGGCGTGGGAGGCCGGCAAGGGCATCGGGGCGGCGACGCGGTCGCGGCATCTGTCGGCACTGCGCAGCTTCTTCCGCTACCTGGCGCGGCGGCACGGGGTGAACAATCCGCAGGTGTCGTTGCTGGCCGCGCCGCGCCTGCACAAGCCGCTGCCGCGGGCGCTGACGGCGCCGCAGGCGCGCGCGGTGGCCGAGGAGATCGGCGAGGTATCCGACCTGGCGGCGACGCAGGCGCGCGACATGGCGCTGTTCAGCCTGCTCTACGGCAGCGGGCTGCGCATCGCCGAGGCGCTGGCGCTGGACGTGGCCGACGCGCCGCTGCCGGGCAGCGAGGCGATGCTGCGGGTGGTCGGCAAGGGCTCCAAGGAGCGCATCGTGCCGGTGCTGCCGGCGGTGCGCGCGGCGGTGGCGGCGTGGCTGGCGCTGCACCCCTCCCCCACCCGGGACGCGCCGCTGTTCCTGGGCGAGCGCGGGGCGCGGCTGAACGCCGGGGTGGCGCAGCGCACCATGCGGGTGTTCCGCCAGCAGCACGGGCTGCCGGAACACGCGACGCCGCACGCGCTGCGGCACTCCTTCGCGACGCATCTGCTGGCGGGCGGGGCGGATTTGCGCTCGATCCAGGACCTGCTGGGGCATGCCAGCCTGTCCACCACGCAGCGCTATACCCAGGTGGATACGAAGCAATTGCTGGAGGTCTGGCACCGGACCCATCCGCGAGGGTAGGAAAAGCCGCCTTTCGGTGGGCAAAACGGGGCGAAAAGGCCTCGAATTCGCCGGTGTTTCCGCGGAAATGCCGGCAGATCCGCCATACCGGAAAATGCTCTTCGCAGGTGCAACATTTGCCGGCATGCTGCGTCCGATGAATATCCCCTCCTGGCTGCCGCTGCTGCTTGGCCTGCTCTCCGCCGTCGGGCCGGTCTCGACGGACATGTACCTGCCGGCCTTCCCGGCCATCGAGGCGTCGCTGGGCGGGCAGCACGGGGCGGCGCAGATCACCCTCGCGGCGTGGTTCGCCGGGCTGGCGGTGGGGCAGATCACCCAGGGCACGCTGGCCGACCGGTTCGGCCGGCGCGGGCCGCTGATCGTGGGCACGGCGATCTATACCCTGGCCTCGGCGGGCTGCGCGGTGGCGCCGGACCTGTTCTGGCTGGCGCTGCTGCGGGCGATTTCGGCGTTCGGCGGCTCGGCCAGCATGGTGATCACCCGGGCGATCGTGCGCGACGTGTCGGACGGGCATGCGGCGGCGCGGATGCTGAGCAAGCTGATGCTGGTGATGGGGGCGGCGCCGATCCTGGCGCCGACGCTGGGCGGCTTCATCCTGGCGGTGGCGGGGTGGCAGGCGATCTTCTGGATCTGCACCGCCTACGGCGCGCTGTGCTGCCTGGCCGTGGTGGCGCTGCTGCCGGAGACGCTGCTGCCGGAGCGGCGGGTGCGGCTGGGGCCGGGGGCGCAGGTGGCGCGCTACGTGTCGATCCTGTCCGAGCGGGGGTTCATCACCCATGCGCTGATGGGCGGCTTCGCGATGTTCGGCATGTTCGCCTTCCTGGCCGGCTCGCCGCCGGTGTTCATCGAGCTGTTCCACCTGTCGCCGCCGGCCTTCGGCATGCTGTTCGGCATTTGCGCCGCCGGCTTCATCGCCGCCTCGCAGATCAATCCGCGCATCCTGCCGCGCCTGGGGGCCGACCGGGTGACGCATGCCTCCGTGCGCACCTTCCTGGCGGCGACCCTGGTGCTGACGCTGGTGGCCTTCACCGGCTGGGGCGGCTGGCTGGCGGTGGCGGTGCCGATCGCGCTGTCGATGGCCAGCCAGGGCTTCACCATGCCGAACGCCACGGTGGGGGCGCTGAGCCGCCACGCCGGGCATGCCGGCAGCGCCTCGGCGCTGATGGGCACCATGCAGTTCGGGCTGGCCTCGGTGAGCGGCGTGGTGGCGGGGGTGGCGGGCGACGGCACCGCGCGGCCGATGGCGGTTTTGATGCTGACTGGTGCGATCGGAGCGAATATCTGCGACCTGTGCCGGCCGCGCCGGCAGTGATAGCGTTCCCGCCGCAACCATACGGGACCGGACCATGAGCCTCATCGTTGGGAGCCCGATCGTCGGGGGCCTGATCGTCGGCATTCCCGCCTGCACCCGCGAGGTGGGCGGCCATATCCAGCATGCCACGCCGTCGCGCTACGGCGCGGCGCTGATCGGCGGGGCCGGCGCGGTGCCGGTGCTGCTGCCGCCGGTGGGCGAGGCCATGCTGGCCATGCTCGACCGGCTGGACGGGCTGCTGCTGTCCGGCAGCCCGAGCAATGTGGAGCCGGCCCGCTACGGCGCCGCCAAGGACCACACGCCCGACCGCCACGACCCCGAGCGCGACGAAACCACCCTGCCGCTGATCCGCGCCGCCCTGGCGCGCGGGCTGCCGGTGCTGGCGATCTGCCGGGGCATCCAGGAGCTGAACGTGGCGCTGGGCGGCAGCCTGCACCAGCAGGTGCAGGACATTCCCGGCCGCATGGACCATCGCGGCGGGTCGGGCAGCAACGCGCACCGCTACCGCGCCAAGCACGCCGTGGCGCTGAGCGGCGGGCTGGCCGGCATCTTCGGCAAGCCCGGGATCATGGTGAACTCGCTGCACGAGCAGGGCATCGACCGCCCCGGCGAGGGCCTGGTGGTGGAGGCGGTGGCGCCGGACGGCATGATCGAGGGCGTGCGGGTGGCCGGCGCCCCCGGCTGGGCGTTCGGGGTGCAGTGGCATCCGGAGTGGGGCTATGCTGATAATGCCGACAGCATGGCGCTGTTCCGCGCTTTCGGCGACGCCTGCCGCGCCTATTCGGCGGGACTGAGGAAGGCGGCCTGACATGGACCTCCATCTTGCCGGCAAGCGGGCGCTGATCACCGGCGGATCGAAGGGCATCGGGCGGGCGACCGCCGAACTGCTGGTCGCCGAGGGGGTGGACGTGGTGCTGGTGGCGCGCGACGCCGCCGCGCTGGACGCCGCCGCGCAGGCGGTGCGGGCGCGCCGGCAGGTGGCGGTGGCCACCATCGCCGCCGACCTGTCGCGCGAGGACGAGGTGGCGCGGGTGGCCGCGGCGGCCGGCGCGGTGGACATCCTGGTCAACAACGCCGGCGCCATTCCGCCGGGCGGGCTGCTGGCGGTGGACAACGAGACCTGGCGGCGCGCCTGGGACCTCAAGGTGTTCGGCTTCATCTCGCTGTGCCGCCAGGTGTATCCGGCGATGGCCGCGCGCGGCGGCGGAGTGATCGTGAACGTGATCGGCGCGGCCGGCGAGAAGTTCCCGCCCGGCTACATCGCCGGGGCGGCCGGCAACGCGGCGCTGATGGCGTTCACCCGCGCGCTGGGCCATGCCAGCCAGAAGGACAATATCCGCGTGGTGGGCATCAACCCGGGTGCGACAGCCACCGAGCGGATGGAGATGCTGCTGCGCTTCCGCGCCCGCGAGGAACTGGGCGATGCCGAGCGCTGGGGCGAGTTCGCGGCCGGCGCGCCGTTCGGGCGGATGGGCAAGCCGGAGGAGATCGCCGCGGCGGTCGCCTTCCTGGCCAGCCCGCTCTCGGGCTATACCACCGGAACGATCGTGACAATCGACGGCGGCGCCTGAAACGGGCGCGACGCCGGGGGGAAACAGAACAATGAACGATGTCGGCTTCGACCTGACCCAGCATTTCGTGCCCGGCCTGCCGGAGCCGACGCCGCGCTTCGGCGGCTTTCCGCCCTACAACTTCATCGGCGGGCATAACGACCCGGTGCAGATCCCCAGCGAGGCGCTGGCCGAGGCGGCCGCGCGCGTGCTGCGGCGCGAGGGCTCGAAGCTGGCGATGTACAACCTCGCCCAGGGGCCGCAGGGCTATGCCGGGCTGCGCGATTTCGTCGCGCTCAAGCTGTCGGGCCATCGCGGCATCGCCTGCACGCGCGACGACGTGCTGATCACCTCCGGCTCCGGCCAGGGCATCGACCTGGTGGCGCGGCTGCTGGTGCAGCCGGGCGACACCGTCGTGATGGAGGAGTTCACCTATGGCGGGGCGCTGACCAAGTTCCGCAAGATGGGGCTGAACGTGGCTGGCGCGAAGCTGGACGAGCACGGCATCCGCATGGACGCGCTGGAGGCCCAGCTCGCCGCGTTGCAGGCGCAGGGCAAGACGCCGAAATTCATCTACACCATCCCAACCATCCAGAACCCCACCGGCAGCGTGCTGCCGCTGGAGCGGCGGCACCAGCTGATCGCGCTGTCCAAGCGCTTCGGGGTGCCGATCTTCGAGGACGAGTGCTACGCCGACCTGACCTGGGCGACCGAGGCGCCGCCGGCGCTGTACGCGCTCGACCCGTCCTGCGTGATCCATATCGGCTCGTTCTCGAAGTCCCTCGCCCCGGCGCTGCGGGTGGGCTACGCGGTGGCGGGCTGGCCGGTGCTGTCGCGCATGCTGTCCTGCAAGTCCGACGGCGGCACCGGGGCGCTGGACCAGATGGTGATCGCCGAATATTTCTCGGCCCATTTCGACGACCATATCACGCACCTGAACGGCGTGCTGGCCGGCAAGCTGGCGGCGATGCAGGAGGCGGTGGCGGCCGAGTTCGGCACCGCCGCCGAGCCGTGGACGCCGCGCGGCGGCATCTTCCTGTGGTTCCGCCTGCCCGACAGCGTGGACGTGCGCAAGCTGGTGAAGCCGGCGGCCGATGCCGGGATCGCCTTCAACCCCGGCCCGGAATGGGCGGTGGACGGCGAGGCCGCGAAGTCGCATCTGCGGCTGTGCTTCGCGATGCCGAGCGTGGAGGTGATCCGCGAGGGCGTGGCGGCGTTCGCGAAAGTGTGCCGCGAGCAGACGGGGATTCCGGCGATCAGCCGGAACGTGCAGCACTAGGGACGCTGGCCGGGCCGACCGGGGCCGGGCCGACCGGGGCCAGGCGGATCGGGGCCGGGTGCCCCGCTCCGCCCTGCCCTGCCCTGCCCTGCCCTGCCCTGCCCTGCCCTGCCCTGCCCTGCCCTGCCCTGCCCTGCCCTGCCCTGCCCTGCCCTGCCGGCCTTGACGGTCGCGGCGCGATCATGCAATGCCGATACAACTCAATGCGCGGTGAAACATGATGCAGATTGCTGAGGCGTTCGTCGATGCCGCCGAACGCCAGGCCGCCGGCGGGGCGAGCCTTGAGCAGGTGCTGCCGCAGCTTCGCGCCATGGATGTCGACAGTTTCGGCGAGTTGCTGCTGCGCATGCCGGACCCCCGGTGGCCGTCGCTGAGCGCGCTGCTGCCCGCGGCCCCCAAGGAGGACATGGACCGCCAGCTCACCGGCGACACCGGCGTGTCGCTGCTGCAGAAATCGGCGCGGTTCATCCGTTCGCTGGAGCACAACACACTGGTGCATACCGGCCGGCCGCTGCATGGCGCGCGCATCCTGGAATACGGCTACGGTTATGGGCGGCTCACCCGGATGCTGCTGCGCTACTCCGATCCGGCGGCCATCTTCGGCTGCGACGTGGCGCAGCGCTCGCTCGACTGGGCGGCGGAGTTCCGGCTGCCGGGCACCTATGCGCTGGTCGAGGAGTTGCCGTCCAAGCTGCCGTTCGGCGGCGCCAGTTTCGACGTGATCTACGCCTTCTCGGTGTTCACCCACCTGTCGGAGCGGGTGACGCGGGCGGCGATCAACCTGCTGGCCGGCGCGCTGTCGGCCAACGGGCTGCTGGCGGTGACCATCCGGCCGGCCGGGTTCTGGAAGGTCGCCGGCAACATGTCGGCCGACGACATCGCGCAGAAGATGACCGAGCATGCCCAGGCGGGCTTCGCCTTCGTGCCGCACAGCAAGGATTTCGGCAAGACATCGATGTCCTTCGCCTGGCTGCGGCGGGAATTCCCGGAGTTGGACATCGTCGGCTACGACTGGGCGATGAACGACGCGCAGCAGATCGTGGTGTATCTGCGGCCGAACTGGCGGCGGGGCTGCGCCGAGCGGATCTAGCCCGCCTCGTTCCACGGGTAATCACGAATACCCGCGTATTTATGCTGGGCGCCGAGGCGGAAGGACAGTGCAAGCGCCGTAATCGGCAACAATACGCTTCCAAATGGAGAACCCTATCTCCTATGCTCCCGCACAAGCAGCGGGGGAATGGCGATGACGCGGAACCGGCGCTTGATGATGGTCCTGGCGGCCATTCTGTGCGTAATCCTGTTCACGGGAGCGGCCGCGGCGCAGCGGGCCGGCCAGGTGCTTGACGAGGCGCAGCAGGCCGGATGGCACGCCGCCCGGTTCCAGCATGCCGGCGAGGACTATTTCCACGACATGGATGGCGGATCGGCGCTGAAGCTGACCGCTCCCGAAATCGTCGGCCGCAACATGTGGCTGGTGTGGACCGGCGGGAACGACCGGTTCTGGGACCAGATGACCAACCTCACCTTCGGCGCCTTCGACCTGCTCAAGATCGTCGCCTACGACCCGACCAGGCCGGTTGACCGCGCGCGGCGTTGGACCTGGCTCGGCCTGATGAACGAGCCGTGTTTCGATGCGCCCACGGCGCCCGATCCCGACCATTTCGGGCTGCTGCTCGACCAGCGGCGCGCGGATTGCCCGGCCGATCCGTTTGCCGACGCGACGAAATATCCCGGCGTGAGGATCGGCGCACGCGGGACGACGGTGCCGGTGGGCTCGATCTATGGCTGGCCGACGGGGATCGTCGGGCTGCGGCTGTTCCCGAACCCGGCCTTCGACGAGGCGGCGCGGCAACGGTGGGACGCGAAGAAGTTCTTCACCGACGAAAGCTACTACAAGGACAAGAACCTGGTGCGGCCGTACCGGGTGGGGATGGCCTGCGGGTTCTGCCATGTCGGGCCGAGCCCGATCCATCCGCCGGCGGACCCGGCCAATCCGCACTGGTCGAACCTGAGCTCGACCGTCGGCGCGCAGTATATGTGGGTGGACCGGCTGTTCGTGTACGACACGAAAAAGGACAATTTCGTCTACCAGCTGGTGCACACGTACCGGCCCGGGGCGATGGACACGTCGCTGGTCTCCACCGACAACATCAACAACCCGCGCACGATGAACGCGATCAACAACCTCGACGATCGCATGGGCATCGCCCGACGCTGGGGGGAGGAATGGCTGGTCGGCGGGGAGCGGGACAACAAGCAGCTCAACGACTACGTGGCGAGCGGGCCGCTGACGCAGTTCTTCCGCCCGCCCGCCACCGTCTGGACGCCGCATGTGCTGAAGGACGGCTCTGATTCGGTGGGCGTGCTGGGGGCGCTGAACCGGGTGTATCTCAACATCGGGCTGTTCAGCGAGGAGTGGCTGCTGCACTTCAACGCCATCGCCGGCGGCAAGCCGATCTCGCCGATCCCGATCGCCACCGCCGAGCGGAACTCGGCCTATTGGCGCGCGACCGAGGCAGGCACGCCGGACATGGGGCTGTTCTTCCTCAAGGCGGGGCGGCCGGATCATCTGGCCGACGCGCCGGGGGGGGCGAAATACCTCACCGCCGATGCCGCGGAACTGGATCGCGGCAAGACGGTGTTCGCCGAGACCTGCGCGCGCTGCCATTCCAGCAAGGCGCCGGTGCCGGCGGCGGGGCTCGATCCGGCGGGATGCGCGGGGCCGGGCTATATGGGTTGCTGGACCAAATACTGGGCCTGGACGAAGACGGACGACTACAAGCGGCAGATGGACGCGATTGTCCATGCGCCGGATTTCCTCGACCATAATTACCTGTCGACCGATGTCCGGGTGCCGGTGACGCTGCTGCAAACCAATGCCTGCAGTCCGCTGGCGACCAATGCGCTCGCCGGCAACATCTGGGACAATTTCTCCTCGTATTCGTACAAGACGCTGCCCTCGGTCGGCACCGTCACCGTGAATGACCCGTTTACCGGCGCGCCGCGCCCCTACGTGATGCCGGCCGGCGGGCGTGGCTATACGCGGGTGCCCTCGCTGGTGGGGCTGTGGTCGACGGCGCCGTTCCTGCTCAATAATTCGCTCGGGCCGTTCGAGCAGGATCCGTCGGTCGATGCGCGCATGCGCGTGTTCGGTGCCTCGATCGAGCAGTTGCTGTGGCCGGAGAAGCGGGCGAAGGACGCGGTGCTCGGTGACAAGGTGCCGGGCGTGATCGATCGGACCACGGCGCGCAGCTTCATCCGGATCGCGCCGGGCTTCGTGCCGGACATGCTCAAGCCCGCCGCCGGCCCGCTGCACCTGCTGGCGCCGAAGTTGTTCGATACCGATGGCGGCATCACCATCGGGCCGATCCCGGCGGGGACTCCGGTCAATCTGCTGGCCAACCTGCAGCCGCTGCCGGAGGGCGGCACGCTGCTGCAGAAGGCCGAGCATATCGCCACCGTGCTGAGGCTGCTGGTGCGGCTCAAGCTCGACCTGTTGCGCCTGCCGGCCGATGCCAGCGATGACCAGGTGCGCGCGGCCTTCGCCAATGCGGTGCCGACCCTGCTGAAGCTCAACAAATGCCCCGACTTCGTGGTGAACCGCGGCCATTATTTCGGCACCGGCCGGGCGCCCGGCGAGCCGGCGTTGAGCGACGCGGACAAGATGGCGCTGATCGCCTTCCTCAAGACGTTCTGAGCCGGGGATGCCGGAGCCGGATCGCGACACCATGCCCGACTGCGACTACATCGTCGTCGGCTCCGGTGCTGGCGGCGGCACGCTGGCGGCGCGGCTCGCCGAGGCGGGTATGCGGGTGGTGGTGTTGGAGGCCGGCGGCGACCCGCGCGACGAGGCCCCGCGGATGCCGGCTGACTATGACGTGCCGGCGTTCCACCCATTCGCCTCGGAGAACCCGGCGATCGCCTGGAACTATTTCGTGCGGCACTACGCCGACGATGCGCAGCAGCAGCGCGACCCGAAATCCACGCCGGAGGGAATCCTGTATCCGCGGGCGGGGACCCTGGGCGGCTGCACCGCGCACAACGCGATGATCCTGATGCGCCCGCACGACTCCGACTGGGACGGCATCGCCGCGCTGACCGGCGACGAGTCCTGGCGAGCGGCGGGCATGCAGCGATATTGGCGGCGCCTGGAGAATTGCCGCCATCGCCCGTTGTGGCGGCTGCTCGCGCGGCTCGGGCTCGACCCCACCGGGCATGGCTGGAACGGCTGGCTTCCCACCGAGCGCGCCTGGACGCCGCAGGCGACGGACGACAAGGCGCTGTTGCGTACATTGCTGCGTACCTCTGTCGGCGCGCTGCGGCAATCCGCCAACCCGCTTTCGTCGTTGCATCGGCTGCTGGACACCGCGGCCGATCCGAACGACATGCGCAACGCCGACGTGGCCAGCACGGACCTTTGCTATACTCCGCTCAGCACCGACCGCCACGCCCGGACCGGCACGCGCGAGCGCCTGCGCGCGGTGGCCGCGCGGTACCCGGACCGGCTGCGCATCGAGCTGCACAGCCTGGTCACACGTGTGGTGCTGGACGACCGCGGCCGCGCCATCGGCGTCGACTACCTCAAGGGAGCGCGGCTCTACCGGGCCACGCCGCAGCCGCAGGACGCGGCCCAGTCCGCGCGGCTGCTGGCGGCGCGGGAGGTGATCCTGGCCGGCGGGGCGTTCAACTCGCCGCAACTGCTGATGCTTTCGGGCATCGGGCCGGCGGACGCGCTTGCGGCGCATGGTATACCGGTTCGTGCCGATCTGCCGAATGTCGGGCGCAACTTGCAGGACCGCTATGAGATCGGCGTCGTCAGCCGGCTGCGGCGGCCGTGGCGGGCGCTCGCCGGCGCACGGTTCGAGGCGGGCGACAAGCTGTTCCGGGCCTGGCGGGAGGTGCGCAGCGGCATGTACACCTCGAATGGTGCGGCCCTGGCCATGGCCTTCCGCGCCGCCCCGGGGGACGGCCCGCCCGACCTGTTCTGCATGGGGTTGCTGGCGAAGTTCGACGGCTACTACCCGACCTATTCGCAAACGATCGCCGGGCATCACGACTACCTCACCTGGGCGATCCTGAAGGCGCATACCGGCAACCGCGCCGGCGTGGTGTCGCTGCGCTCCGCCGACCCGCGCGATCCGCCGGCCGTTGATTTCAAATATTTCGCCCAGGGCGAGGCCGAGGACTTGGATGCGGTGGTCCGGGCGATCCGCTTCGCGCGCGGCCTGAACGAGCGGCTCGGCGACCTGGTCGCGACGGAGGAGGCGCCGGGGCCGGCGCTGGCGAGTGACGAAGACCTCGGCAGGTTCGTGCGCGACCAGGCCTGGGGACATCACGCCTCCTGCACCTGCGCCATCGGGCCGCGTGCACAGGGCGGCGTGCTGGACAGCGACTTCCGGGTGCATGGCGTGACGGGGCTGCGGGTTGTGGATGCGTCGGTGTTTCCGCGCATCCCCGGCTTCTTCATCGCCGGGGCGATCTACATGGCGGCCGAGAAGGCGGCCGAGGTGATACTCGCCGCGCGCGGCGGGTGACCGGACGGCCGGGACTCCGGCATGAACCCGGTCAGCCCGCCAGGAACCTCAGGGCACGCAGCCCGGGCAGGAAGAAGTAGCCGCCGCCCCGCACGGTGACGAAGGCGGGAAGCTGATGCAGCCGGCGCGTCGCGCCATTCGCCTGCGGGAGGCTGAAGCGGTCCGTGGGGGCACCGGCACCCAGCGGCATCCGATTGCCGGTGAGCGGGTCGCTCTCGTCGGACAGCCCATCGAACTTGGCGCTCGCCAGCCAGGCATTCTGCACGAACTCGAACTGCCGGGAGATGCTGGCGCCGAGACAGATGAACTGCAGCCCGCTTTGCGGGTCCGGGCAGTCGGGCCGCATCGCCCGTTCCGGCTCGACCCAGGCGCCGAATTCGCGACCACGGCGCAGAATCCGGTGAAAGCGGGTGGACGCGACCAGGTCGGAGCGCAGGTCGGCGGGCGGCAGGCCGAGGGCGCCCAGTATCCGCCCGAGCCAGCCACGCCGCCCGCCGGGCAGGTCGCCGGTACGCGGGTTGGCACGCCGCACATGGGCGCCGAACGGGCAGTGCAACCCGTCCGCGTCGCCGGCATAGGTGAAGCGGTTGCGGGCGATGTCGGTGGGATCGGGGCCGATGCCACGGATCGGCGCGTCCTGCGGCGGGACCAGCGGGTCGCCGGAGAGCCGTCGCCCCACCATGGCTTCGGCCAGTGCCTCGGCGCCGCCGGGCCCGGCGCGGTCCGCGACGAAGCGCCAGAAGCCGCGGACATCCTGGTGCAGTTCGCGCAGCACCAGGTAGGTGCCATTGCGGCCGAGGTCAGCCAGCCCTGGCTGGTCGGTCGCGCGCGGCAACGCCCCGGCGCCGGGGAGCAACGGGCGGTCGGTGTAGAGACCGTACTCGTTCGGATAGCCGAGCAGGAACTCGCCGGTGGCCACGAGATTGCCGTAGTCGAGGTCGTCCGGCGTACCCGGCACGCGCGTATCGGCCCAGTCGATGCGCGGCTGGCTCATGCCGTCGGTGAAGCCGAACGGTTCTTTGTCGCCCATGTCGGAGGTCGCGAGGACGCTGGCGACGTCGAGGCCGCTTTGCTGAAGGGCTTCGGTAAGTTCACCCTGCCACGTGGCGAGTTTCCCGGACTCGGCGTAGAGCAGGAGCAGGATGTCGGGCTCGCCGGCCGCTCCCCAGCGCCAATGCGTGGGGGCATTCGCGCCGATGTCGCCGAGGCGCCGCGAGCGTGCTTTGTCGCCGGCCATGCCGGCGACAAACTCAGGGGCGAAGGCGGCCAGCGCCGCGGCATCCAGGCCGAGCCGGCGCAGGCCGTTGGCCGATAGCGCCAGTTGCAGCACGGTCGGCTGGTGCCGGCCAAGATCGGCCATCGTGGTGACCGGCGCCCGGGCGAGCCAGGCGCGCGCACGCTGCGGCTCGACGATTCGCAGCAGCAGGAACGCCGCCTCGGGCAGGGAGGCGAAGCCCGAGGCGAGCAGCGCCTGGATGTCGCCGGCCTCGGCCGGGCGCTGCTGGCTCATATCAGGGCCAGCCACTGGCGCGCTTCGCTCTCGCTCATGCGCGCGCGTTCGAGGCCCTCGCGGATGCGAGTGTTGGTGGCGAGCTCGGCCGCGGTAAGGCCGGGATAGGCCTTGTACCAGACCTGCGTGGGCACCTGGTGGCGCCGCAGATAGTGCTTGAACTCCTGCTCGCGCTCGGCGCCGCCGAACAGCAGGAAGCGGGTGCGCGGCCAGCCGACGCCATTGCTGAACACCAGGTTCAGCCCGAACGCCGCCTTGTTGATGAAATCGTCCATGTAGCTGTCGAGGCTGCCGTCATAGTTGCTGGCGAACAGCAGCCGGCGCCGGTTGTCGAGGAACACCCAGCGGGCGAAATGGATGGTGCCCACGCGCGCCAGGCGCCCGCGCGTGTAGATGAAGCGCGTGCCGAATTCGAGCGTGCGGAACACCAGCAGCAACGTCCATAGCCGGAAGCGGCCGGGCTTGACGCTGCCGAACGCGCTGAACGGGTTGCTCACGTCATGGTCCTCCAGCCGGCTCAGGGTCGCCACATGCGCGGGGGTGGGCGGCGGCGCGATCACCGGGTCGGCACGCTCGCGGGCGCGCAGCAGCCACAGCAGGAGCGGCGACAGCAGCAGAAGCGGCGACAGCAGCACCCCGATCAGCAGCGTACGCGCCAGCCACAGCAGGCGCTGGAGGCGCCAGCCCGGCGGGGTCGCGGCCGGCGGCGAGAGGGGAGGGCCGCCGCGCCGCGCCGCCTCGGCCAGGTGCCGGCGCAACGAGGTGGCCGGCTGCACCGCGAGCGGGCCGATCTCGGCGAGGCTGTCGCGAAGGAAGCCGCGCAGCGCCGCCTCCTCGCGGATCTGACACACGGTGCGACCATACCAGTTCACATATTGCGCCGCCGGCGACACGGCATGGCGACGCATCCAGGCAAGCATATCATCGCCCGGCGGGGCCTCGCAGTGGGCGAATATCTGCCGCAGCCCGGGTTCCGCCGTGCGCGCGAACTGCGCCAGCATGTCGTCGCCGGCGCCGTCGCAATCGCCCAGGAACACCAGCCACACCGGGGCATCCGGCAGCGCCGTGTCGTAGGCGGCGAGGTCACCCAGCGTGTCGTCCCGCAAGATGACGAACCGGGCCACATGCAGCCGGTCGTAGCGGGCGAACGGCAGCATCGGGTTGGCGGGATCGACCTGGCCCGGCTCCAGGTTCATCGCCTCCAGCAGCGCGCGCAGATCCTGCTCCCGGTCCGGGCGGACCGCGGCGGCGACCATGAAGGTCGATTGCGGGGTCATGGCCGGCGCAGCGGGTCAGAATTGCAGGGCGAAATCGATCAGCCGCGCCTTGTCCCAGTACACTTTCCCGAGATAGAGCCCGGGCGGCTGGACCAGGCGGATCTCGTCGCGAATCCAGTGCGCGACGGTGGATGTCTGGGAGTAGTCCAGCACGATGCACTCCTTGCCGTCGAGCCAGCTCGGCGCCTTGTAGACCTGGGCGACGATCGCGTTCAGCCCGAACGGGCTGATGCGGTTCTTGAGTTGGCCGGCGACCGGATCGAACACCTTGCCCTGCCAGGCGAAGTATTTGACGAACTGGGCGATCTCGGGGCTGAAACGAGTGCCGGGCGCGATAATCGCGGTGCCGTCCGCCTGGCCCTCGGGGACCGGCCCGGCCGGGCTTGCCCCGAACAAGTCGTCAAGTTCCGACTGAGACATGCGCAAAAATTGCGCCACATCATAGGCCATCGGGTATCCCCTTTGTGTCCTATTGTCGTTGCCACCGAGCGCACCACAAACCGTCACTCGGTCGCAACTGTTTTCTTTTGACGCGGCCGGGCTCTGTCTGCATTGTTGCGCGCACAGCGCCATCGTCGGTTCCATGCCTGCGGTCGGGGGAGATGTGCCACATGTTGCTGCAGCGACTGCATGATGCGGTCGTGCTTCTGCTGCACGTGGAGCGGCGGTTCGAGCCGTTTTTCCGGCCCGCGCTGGATGCGGTCCTGCGCGAGCCCTTGGCGGTGCTGACCCAGGCGCTGATCAATCTCGGCCGGCGCGACGAGGGTCTCGGCTTGGCGCAGGAGGCGCCGGAGCCGGACGAGGAAGCGCATTTGCAGGCGATGATCGATACGCTCGGCGCCTATATGCGCCAGCACTGGACGCCGGGGCATTTCCAGCGCGGCGGCAATACCAAGACGCACGGCGTGGTGCGCGCCAGTTTCACCGTGCGCGACGACCTGCCGCCGCAATACCGGCACGGGCTGTTCGCCACGCCGAAAACCTATCCGGCTTGGGTGCGCTTCTCGGGGCCCGGGCCGGACTGGCCGCGCGACATCGACGACGTGGGCTTCGTCAGCTGCTCGATCAAGGTGATGGGCGTGGACGGTCCGAAGCTGATGGACGACGAGCGGCACACCCAGGATTTCCTCAGCATCTGCACGCCGACCTTCGTGACGCCGGATACCCGCGCCAACGCCAGGTTGCAGGCATGGATCCTGAAGGGAATGCCGCTGTATTATTTCATCGACCCGCGCGATCCCCATCTGCTCGACGGCTTCATGCAGTCGCTGTGGAACAAGACGCAGAGCAACCCGCTGGGCGAACGCTACTGGAGTTGCGTGCCCTACCTGCTCGGCGAGGGGCAGGCGATGATGTACTCGGTCTATCCGCGCAGCAGGGTCTACCGGCACATCCCGCGCCTGCCGCTACGCCCGCCCGACAACTACCTGCGCGACAACATGGTGCGCACGCTCGACGACGGCGACGTGGCGTTCGACTTCATGCTGCAACTGCAGACCGACCCGCATCGGATGCCGATCGAGAACGCCGCCGTGCGCTGGCCGGAGCGGCTGTCGCCATTCGTACCGGCGGCGCGGCTGCATATCCCGCGGCAGCGCTTCGACTCCGCCGGGCAACTCGGCTTCGCCAACGTGCTGTCCTATAATCCATGGCATTGCCTGCCGGAACACCGGCCGCTCGGCAACCAGAGCCGGGCGCGGCGGCGGATGTATTGGGAACTCTCGAAGCTGCGGCAGACGATGAATGCCACGCCGCATGCCGAACCCACCGGCGACGAGGTGTTTCCGCCAGACTGACGGCTTGCCGTGCGACGACACGGCTTGAGGCGCTGGTCACCGAATGCGCGGCGGCGCTCAGCCCTCCACCCACCGCAGGTAGCGCGCGACGCTGCGCGCCACCGTCGCCTTGCCGTCGGCGAGGATCTCGCGGCCCCAGAAGGCGCCGTAGATGCGCTCATAGGCGTACGGCTGCATGCGCGCGGCCATGGCGCGCACGGTTCGCGCCGGCAGCGGCAGCAGGTTGGGGTAGCTGCGCATGAAGCTCACGCTGCGGTCTGGCATCACCTGGAATATGTCGCCCGACAGCAGAACGCCGCCTCCCTCCGCCCAGTGCAGCATGGCGGCGCCGTCGAAATGGCCGGGGGCGTTGACCAGGGTCAGGCCCGGCAGCAGGCCGTGGCAATCGCCGGACCAGAATCGCAGGCGGGGGCTGGGGCGCACGACATGGGCGCGGTCGGCCTCGTGCAGCCAGACCGGGGCATCGAAGGCGTCCGCCCAGTCGGCCATGCTGCTGTAGTAGTGCGGGTGGGAGATGGCGATGGCGGCCAGCCCGCCCAGGCCGCGAACCAGCGCGAGGGTGGCTTCATCCAGCAGGCTGATGCAGTCCCATAACACGTTGCCGTGCGGCGTGCGCAGCAGGAAGGCGCGCTGGTTGATGGCGAAGGCGGGCACGGTGCCGAGCGCCAGAAGGTTGGGCTCATAGGCGCGCCAGGTGTTGGTGTGGCCGGCGGCCAACGCCTCCACGGTGGTCCAGCGTTGACCGGTGGCCGGGACGTATTGGCGCTCGTCGGTGCAGATCGGGCAATCGGGCGGCGGGGCGGCGGCGGGCGGAAACTGGGTGCCGCAGGCAATGCACAGAAAGCGTTGCACCGGCGCTACTCCGCAGCCAGGCGCACGGGGCTGGCAGGTTGCCAGCCGGCCAGGGCGTTGAAGCGCCGCCAGGCACGCGCATAGGCCGGGCGGGGAGTGGCCGGGTGGCGGTCCGCCAGCGCGAGCCACCGGGATTCGGCCCTGGCCGCCTCGCTCCAGCAGTGTTCGGCAACCGCGCGGCGGGCTTGGACGCCGGCGGCGCCGGGGGCTGCGCGCACGGCTTCGGCACGGCTGCGGAAATCGGCTTCCAGCGCGTCGCGCTCGGGCGCGATCTCGGCCATCGCGGCCGCGTGGTCGCCCAGCAGCAGGGCGCGGTGGAGTTGCTCGTGGCGCCACCACAGGGTCGCCGGGTCGTGGCGGTCGCCGGGGGTGGCGCCCTGGCCGGGCAGGCCGGCATCCATGAACACCGGCTTGAAGACACTGGTGCAGGGGGCGGAGGTGCCGGTGACCCAGTGGATGGCGCCGTCAGGCCGCAGGTCGCTGACCAGGGAGCCCACCGATTGGCCGCGCCGGGCGCCCTCGCCGGCATGCATGCAGATGGTCACGCCTTGAATGTGTTGGGGGTGGAAATCCGGCCCGTTCTCGGCGCCGTGGTCGCGCAGACAGCCCATCATGTGGCCGGAATCGAGCTTCGGCGTGGCCTCCAGCAGCGCCGTGGCACGGGTGCAGCGGGCGCGGGCGCCGGACAGCCCCGGGTTGGCGGAGTCGGTGACACTGGCGGCGAGGTCGAAGTCGCCCGTGCCGTTCCACCAGCCCTGGGCGCGGGCGAAGGCCGGCAGGCCCTCGCTGAGCCGGTCGGCGACACCGATGGTGTAGGTGTTGGAGATGGCGCGGCGGGCGCCGGCGCGCTGGACCGCCCAGTGGCGGCCGAGCGTCTCCAGCACATAGGTCTCGCGCGCATCGGCGATCAGGAAGGAATTGTCGTACCACCGGCGCAGCATGTGGCCGGCGCTGCCACCCTGGCCGTGCGCCTCCAGCAGGGAGGTGATGACCTCCACCGCCTCGGCGGCGCTGGCGGCACGCTCCAGGCCCAGGCGCAGCAGGTCCATGCCCAGCAGGGCGGGCCGGCGTTGCGGCTTGGCGCGGGGATGGACGGCCTCGTTGCCGATCACCACGCCATGCTCGTTAGCGCCCATCTCCGCGCCCCAGATCCAGCAGGGGCGGCTGAGCAGTACGGCATGGGTGCGCGCGGCCTGCGGGATGGCGATATAGGTGCAGCGCAGGGTGGCGCCCCGCCCGTAGTCGCGGGCGGGGAGCAGTTCGAGGAACTGGGCCTCGTTGCGCTCCCGGTCGCTGTTCTTGGCGAACAGAGTGAAGCCGGTGGCGGTGGCCGCGCCGTGGGCGGCCATGGTGTCGCACATGGATGCGTCCCCTTCCCTGCCCCGGCCGCGACGGGCGGCCGGGGTGGCGGTGTGTCAGCCCATCGTCGAATTGAACGCGCCGCCGTCCAGCACCAGGTTCTGGCCGACGATGAAGCCGGAGGAGGTCGCGCAGAGGAACACGCAGGCCGCGCCGAACTCCGCCGGGTCACCGACGCGGCCGGCCGGGCTGTCCTTGGCGCGGGCCATGATCTCCTCCTCCACCGTGCGGCCGGATTTGGCGGCGGCGGCGGCGTTGGTGCCCTTCAGGCGGTCGGTCAGGAACGGGCCGGGCAGCAGGCCGTTGATGGTGACGTTGTGGCGCGCCACCTGGCGGGCCAGGCCGGCGACGAAGCCGGTAAGGCCGGCGCGGGCGCCGTTGCTCATGCCCAGATGCGGGATCGGCGACTTCACGCTGGCCGAGGTGATGTTGACGATGCGGCCGAATTTGCGCGCGATCATGCCATCGACGGTCGCCTTGATGAGGAAGATCGGCGTCAGCATGTTGGCGTCGACGGCCTTGATCCAGGCGTCGCGGTCCCAGTCGCGGAAGTCGCCCGGCGGCGGGCCGCCGGCGTTGTTGACCAGAATATCCGGCTCCGGGCAGGCGGCGAGCGCCGCGGCGCGCCCGGCCTCGGTGGTGATGTCGCCGGCCACTGCGGTGACCTTCGCCCCGGTGGCGCGGCGGATCTCCTCGGCGGTGGCCTCCAGCGCCGCGGCGGTGCGGGCGGTGATGGTGACCTCCACCCCCTCCATCGCCAGGCCCATCGCACAGGCGCGGCCGAGGCCCTTGCTGGCGGCGCAAACCAGGGCGCGCTTGCCCTTCAAGCCGGTTTCCATGTCATTCCTCTCCTTCGATCATGATTTTTTGCATCTCCGCCCGGATGAAACCCGGGATCGGCACCGGGCGCATGCTGGCGCGCTCGACATAGACATGCACGAAATGCCCTTCGGCCGAGGCCTGCTGCTCGCCCATGCGGAACACGCCGGCGACATACTGCACCGAGCTGCGCCCCAGCCTCGCCACCCGCAGGCCAATCGTCACGTCGTCGGGATAGGCGATCTGCGAGAGGTAGCGGCAGCCGGTCTCGGCGACGATGCCGACCACCTCGCTGCGCGCGAGATCCAGCAGGCCGCGTTCCAGCAGGAACCGGTTCACCGCCGTGTCGATCCAAGAGTAGTAGACGACATTGTTCACATGGGCGAACACGTCGTTATCCATCCAGCGCGTGGTGATGCCGTGGAAATAGCAGTAGCGGTCGCGGGTGCTGGGCGGCGGGCGGCTCATGGGCGTCCAGTCTATGAGGGCGGGTCTGTGAGGGCGACTACACAAGGTTTGTCGCGCATCGTCCACCCGGGGGCGGCCATCCGGGCGCGCGCATGGACAGCCGAGACACCGCCGCGCTACATCGGCGGGCAGCCCCTGGAACGGAACCATACGCATGACCGACCGTCGTCCCGCGCAGCAAGTGGCCGCCCCTCCGATGCGCCGCCTTGCCGTGCTGGCGGCCCTGGCCGCCTGCCTGCTCGCCGCCCCGCTGCCGGCGCAGGCCCACGCGATCCTGGTGGACAGCACGCCGCCGGCCCTGGGGCATGTGGCCGCCGGACAGGTGACGCTGCGGCTGCGCTACAACAGCCGGATCGACCGTGGCCGCTCGCGCCTGGAGCTGATACGGCCGGACAAGTCGCAGGCCACCCTGGTGATCGGGGCCGGCAGCACCGAGAACGTGCTGGTCACCACCGCCACGCTGACCCCTGGCGCCTATGTCGTGCGCTGGCAGGTGCTCGCGGTGGACGGCCATATCACCCGGGGCGACCTGCCCTTCACCGTGACCGGGCCCTGACGTGGAACTGCTTGTCGATCTGTTCGGCTATCTGAGCATCGTCGTCCATGGGCTGACTATCATCGCTCAGTCGATGACCCTGGGTGGCGTGTTGTTCCTGGTGTTCCTGGCGCGACCGCAGGCCTGGCTGCTCGGCCGGGCGGGAGCCGCCATCCAGGCGGACACGGCGCGCATCGCCGCGTGGTCCGCCATTGGGCTGGCTGTCGCGGAGGGAATTACCGTGGCCATGCAGGCCGCGGTGCTGACGGCGACGATCGACCTGCCGGTGGAGAACGTACTGCAGGCGGCCTTCGCGCTGGCGGGGCTGGTGAAGATCGCCATGGCCCTGCTGCTTGCCGCGACGCTGTTTGGCTTCGGTGCCGCGGCGCCGGCCTGGCTGCTGCTGCCCATGGGCGCGGTCGTACTGGCGGCCGCGACCATGACGACCCATGCGGCGGCCCGGCTGGAACTGCGCGAGCCGCTGCTGGCGGCCTCGGCGTTGCACCAGTTGGGGGCGGCGATCTGGATCGGCGGCATCCCCGCCTTCATCTCGGCGCTGGCACGCGTGCACGACGCGGCGTCGTGGGAAACGATCGGGACGCGGTTCTCGCGCATGTCGATGCTGGGCGTCCTCTGCATCGCCATCTCGGGCGCCGCGATGGCCTATGTCTATGTCGGTGACTGGGCCGGGTTCTATGGCACCGCATACGGGGTGATGGTCAGCGCCAAGATAGCGATGTTCGCGGGGCTGCTGGGGTTGGGGTTGGGCAATTTCCTGCTGATCGGCCGGCTACGACGGCAGCGCAGCGGCGGCATCAACCGGCTGCGGCGGTTCGCCGAGGTGGAAATCGGCGTCGGCTTCACCCTGTTCTTCGCCGCCGCCTCGCTCACCTCCGTGCCGCCGGCTGTCGACCTGCCGAACGACCGGGTAAGCTTCCACGAGATCGTCGATCGCAACTGGCCGGTCTGGCCACGGCTGACCTCGCCGGACCGCGACACGCTGACCCTGCCGGCGCTGCAGGCCAAGCTCGACGCCGAAGCCGCGCGGGAGGGCCGCAAGCCGCCGCCGGCCTTCGTCCCCGGCTCCGGCGAGTTGCCCAGCATCAATGCCGCCGATATCGCCTGGTCGGAATACAACCACCATTGGGCCGGAATCTTCGTGCTGGCGATCGGCATATTGGCGCTGTTCAACCAGATGGGGCTGCGCGTGGCGCGGCACTGGCCGCTGTTGTTCCTCGGGTTGGCCGGCTTTCTGTTCTTCCGCTCCGACCCCGAAAGCTGGCCGCTGGGCTCGATCTCCTTCCTCGACAGCCTGCGTGATGTGGAGGTGCTGCAACACCGCTTCTTCGTGCTGTTGATCGTGGTGTTCGGCCTGTTCGAGTGGCGGGTGCGCCTGACCGGACGCACGACCGGCTGGCAGCCGCTGGTATTCCCGCTGGTCAGCGCATTGGGCGGCGCGGCGTTGCTGACGCACAGTCACGCGATCGCCAACATCAAGCAGCAATTGCTCGTCGAGATCACCCATACCCCGCTGGCCCTGGCTGGCGTCGCGGCCGGATGGGCGAGATGGCTGGAATTGCGGCTGGGCCCACCGGGCAACCGCATCGCCGGGTGGGTGTGGCCGGTCTGCTTCATGTTCGTCGGCGTCCTGCTGCTGCTGTATCGGGAAGCATGACACGCCAAAACGCCCTATTTCCAAGGCTGGCAGACCTGGAGTAAGAGGCTGTTCTCGCGCGCCGACGCGGCCATGCGGCCATGCGGCCGTGTGAGTGGCGCGAGAACGAAGGCCGGAGGGATGGCCGAGCGGCTTAAGGCGCACGCTTGGAAAGCGTGTGTGCGTGAAAGCGTACCGAGGGTTCGAATCCCTCTCCCTCCGCCAATCCCCTATTTAGCCCTGTTCGTCGCCAGCCGCAAAGTCCGCAGAAAACCTAGGGTATACGCCATTTTGGCCCCCTGACTGTCCATTCCTGTTCGCTTGCAGCCGTAGCAATCCGCGCATATTATTAGGGGACGGATAAGGGGACGCTCCCTGATCCCCTATTTGCCGAGGGGTGCGCGATGCCACGCAAGGCGGCGGGACTGACGGCGTTACAGGTGCGGACGGCAAAGCCCGGGCGCTACGGCGACGGCAACGGGCTGTATCTGCTTGTGCGCTCCAAGGAAGCCCGGTTCTGGCTGTTCCGGTACACGCCTGCGGGCGGGAAAATGCGGGAGATGGGGTTAGGCCGTGCCGGGAGCGGAGACGACTGCGTAAGCCTAGCAGACGCCCGCGAGAAGGCGGCCGGGCTGCACGGGCTGGTGCGGGCCGGTGTGGACCCTCTGGCGCAGCGCGAGGCCGATGCGGCGGCCGGGAAGGCGGCGGCGCAGGACGCGGCCGTGAAGGCGATCAGCTTTAAGGATGCCTCCGCCCGCTATATCGCGGCACATGAACCGTCCTGGGCGAACCCCAAGCACCGCCAGCAATGGACCAACACGCTTGCCACCTACGCCGATCCGCATTTCGGGGACGTGCCAGTGTCCGGGGTGGGGACGGCGCATGTCCTGGCGGCGCTTGAACCGATCTGGACAGCGAAGCCCGAGACGGCAAGCCGGGTGCGGGGGCGTGTCGAGGCGGTGCTGGACTACGCCAAGGCGCGCGGCTGGCGGGAGGGGGAGAATCCTGCGGCGTGGAAGGGGCATCTATCCATGACGCTGCCGGCGCGCGCCAAGGTGGCGGCGGTGGAGCATCACCCGGCTTTGCCCTGGCAACAGGTTGGGGCGTTCCTGACGGCGCTGCGGAGCCGGGCGAGCATCGCGGCGCGGGCGCTGGAATTCGGCATCCTGACGGCGGCGCGATCCGGGGAAGTCATGGGCGCGCGGTGGGGCGAGATCGACCTGGCGGAACGGGTGTGGACGGTGCCAGCCGCGCGCATGAAGGCGGGGCGGGAACATCGGGTGCCGCTGTCTGGCGCGGCGCTGGCGGTGCTGGACGGCATGGCCAAGCTGCGGCGGACGGATAGCCCGGACGGGTTCGTGTTCCCTGGTGCAGCGCCCGGCAAGGGGCTGTCTGTGATGGCGCTGGATATGGCCGTGCGGCGGATGAACAAGACCGACAAGCCGGACGCTCTGCCACCCTGGCGGGGCGCTGGCGGGCGGGCGGTGGTGCCGCATGGCTTCCGCTCCACCTTCCGCGACTGGGCGGCGGAGACGACCGCGTATCCGAATGAGGTTGTCGAGATGGCGCTGGCGCATGCGGTGGGGGACAAGGTGGAGGCGGCGTATCGGCGCGGCGACCTGTTCGACAAGCGGCGGCGGCTTATGGACGAGTGGGCGGGGTTCTGTGAGCGGTCAAGGAAGGTTCAGGGAGATAATGTGGCGGTGCTGCGGGCCGGGTGAGAGCGCATGCGTGAACCTGCACGGCAGCTAAAGCTGCTGCCACGTTAAACTAGCAGCCGCGCCTGACACTCCCTGCAGAGCGCCATCGTTCAGCCCGATGATCAAAGGAGGAGGTTACCAGGCCTGTCCTGTCCATCAGGGTTGTCCCGCTACCTCGCGTCGTGACGCGACGGTGGGACGTGAGACAATGGTGGGACAAATTGATGGGCGACACCGACGTGCGGCGGGAGATAGAGGCGGCGATATCAAGGGTTTATGCTGAGACAGCTTCGAGTCAAATCAGGAAGTCTGCAATCGTCCGCCCGTTCTTGTCCCGCGGCGTGGGGCTATCGACCCTCTATCGCTGGGTGGATCAGTGCTTAGAGGCGCGGAAGCGCCCGCAAACCTTGATCAGAGCCGCCCGGAAGGCCGCGGCAGTCCGAAAACATCGTGCCAGGGCGAGCGGGGAGGCGCCGGAAACGGCAGTAGCCAGACTGGCGGCTAAAATAATCGCTAGGGCCGCTGTGCTGCCGACAATCGAGGTGGTTGCCGCGCCTGGCATGTCGGCAACGGACGTCAACCGCCGTCTGCAGAGCTGCATCGCAGCGGCGGAACAGGTAATGGCCTTCGCCCGGAGGGATGACGGCTCGGTGAGGATGCCCAAAACGCTGTTGGCGGCCAGCGAACAGCTCAGGCGCAACCTGGAAACGGCAGTGAAGGTGCACGAAGCCATGCGGGCCATATCGGACGTCGAGCGGTTCCATGACGAATTGATCGGCGTAGTAGCCGAGGTGGCGAGGAAACATCCGATCGCCGCTGAACTACTTCTGAACGGGATGCGCCGCGTGGTGGCCAGGTGGCAAGGATGAACGTCACAGTATTCGGCGTCCGCGAGGACGCGGTGGGATGGATGCTGGTAATGCAGCAGGCGAGGTGCGTAAAATGCACGTGCCGAGGCGGGAAACGGTCAAAAGCTCTGTAGCCCGGCACTCAGTGAAGGCTAGGCACTTCCCGTCGCGCAAAGTGATATTGCAGAGCGCCGGAAGCAAATCTAGCTTCGACGCTATTGCCCCACGCGACGACGCCTGGAGTTTTCGCGACGACACAGGGCCTATGGGGTAGGAGCCCAACAGGATTTCGGAGAAAACCGATGAAGCTGACGCTGGACAATCAGGACGGCATGGACTGCCGGCCGGTGCGGCTGGTGAAGGGGATGCCGACCCCAAAGCACCTAGTAGGGCAGATGGCCGCAGGAAAGAAAAAGGACGAGGTTGGCCGCCTGGCGATGCCGGCTGCTGAGACGAAAGACGGGCAGATGTTCACCGGCTGGCGCTTAACCCACGGCAGCCGGGCAGCGGTCCTCGAAATGTTCCCGCCGACGCATAAGGAAGTTGTGGCACATCATATCACAGACCTGTTCGGGGTGGCGGGAGATGCGCCGCCCCCGCCGCCGGCGAAGCTGCGCATAGTGGGCCAAGCCGACCGCGACGGCCTCCAGGCGCTGGCGGTTGAAGTGAACGGCACCACAGAGCGGCTGGATGGCGGCGTCTACCACCTCACAGTGTCCCATGCAGAAGATCGGCGCTCGGTCGACTCAAACGGCCTACTGGCGGCGGGATGGGACAGGGTGGCGCCGCTCGACATCGATGGTGAGGGCGCTGTGATGTTGCGCTCGCAGGCAAAAGGACCGGCCGCCCCCAAATAATGGTAGCCAACGACAGACCACATCCTCCGCGCGATCGCCAAAACGACTGCTGGGTAAGCTAAATCAATTCCAAACGGGGCTGGGATGCAGGGTCCTTCGACACCGTGTTGCTCTTCAAATCCTGGAGACGGACGTCGGGTCGACAAGGCCGGCGCGCGCAAGAAGCATGCCGATGCCAACCGGCGCGCCACAGGAAAAAATGGAAAGGCCCCCAATGCGCTCGGCATCAGGGGCCTCTCACTCCGCACTACCAGTATTGGGCCTCCGGCCGGGTGCCTTGCGGCGACCCCTGGTGCGTGACTGGACCGTCACGGGTCGAGCTGCGGGCTGCGCGACGCTATTTTGGCCGATAGATGCGCTGTCGCCAAACAAAATTTCAGGACACACATGGCGCCGGAGTTGGCTCAACAAGAGGATCGAAGTCACTGAATTCAGCTAAAGCACAATAGAACCACACAACTTCGCCTTCCGTCGGGGAAGGCGAACTTAACGACAGCTCCGTCAATCCAATCTACGCAAATCGCTCGCCTGATCCTGCTTGTGGGACACGAGGATGTACCATCCGCTTCGATCAGTAGAGAGCTTCCCATATACCCGTCCTTGATCGTCTTGGCCGGTTGAGAAGTGACGCTCCCACCAACCGGGATGGCCGCCTAGTCGCTTCCACCCGTTCGGTTGCCCGCGATCTTGACGATCTAGGTCGGCCAGGATCCGCCAGATAACGGAGCGGTCGGAGAGCTCGATCGCGATGAACGATACGCTACTGGCAAGGAAGGTTATGCGGGGCAGAGTGGCCGCCGCCATGACCGTCAACGCAGCTTCAAGTCGACTGGCCGCGACGTCGGCCCGCTTGGGAGCAAGCGATTCGTCCTGGATCTGGCGCGCGTTCGCTTCTAACTCAGCCAAGCGGGCTGCCATCGCGTCTAGATTCTGGCGTTGAGTTGCGATTACCGAACCTTCGGTAGGAGCCTCGGCAACTCGCGTTGTCAGCTCCCTTAGCTCCTCACGGAGGCGATCGCGAACTGCGGTAGCCTCCTCCAGCGCTTGCACCAGAAGGCGCTCTCGGATTGCGGACATGTCAGAGGCCGCTTCAGGGCTTGCGCTAGCGCCCAGCGCATCCCTGAGAACCGATTCTATCTCCGCGCTAGGGCCCGCGACACGGATAAACCAGTCGCCGGGGGTGCCTGACAGATTCGGGCCGCTTCGGATAACCACCGCGCCCGCGGCGACTAAGATACGCGCGGTCCGGGCGCGGTCGGAGTCGTTGCCGTCAAAAAAGACGTACCCGTCGGCTCCGATGTCCCCGCCTTCGAAGCGCCAGAACGCCTTCGGATCGACCCAAAGTCGACATGACGCCGGAACGGTTCCTTGATCGGTGAGCTCAATGCGATTGCCGTCACGGAGTGGGAAAACCAGTCCGCCCCATTTCGCCGCTGGGCGGCCGTCCGGAAGCGCAAGCATTTCCGTGTTGATCCGGGTCACCACGCTTCCATTGTTGCACACCTCTATGGACAGCGCGGTCGAGGCTATTGCATGTTCCAAACGTCGCCTCTTCGGTTTACCGGACGCGAGCGATTACGGTCATGATTGAACTCGGACGAACGGATTGCAATGCCGACATGGATCACGGGCCTCGCACACGATTGGTGGGAGGCGGCACTTGGAGGCCACCTTGTCCTTGTCTTTGGCAACTGGCTCACCATCATCGCCCTGTCATCCCTCCTTATCGCGTGGGCGCTATGGGCAGGCACCCGCTTTGCCAAGGGCGCAAATCGACTGGCGAACGCGCTCAAAGGAGCCTCAAGGGTCCTGGGCCCGACACCTGGTGAGGCGCACTTGTTCGCTGCAGACTACGAACGGGTTGCCGCAGAGTTCGACAACTGGGATGTCATCGGCCCGGCATGGAGGGACTGGCGTGCCACCCTTATCACCCCGTCCACGGCTGGGGCGCCAATCCGGTCAACGCTGCGTCCCTCGGACTACCTGTCGCTCGATTTGCTGCGCAATTGCAACATCCGCCCCCGACTGCATGCGGCTATGCCGAATCTGCTTGTGGGAGTTGGCCTGCTCCTAACCTTCGTGGGGCTCTCGCTGGCCCTCTCGGCGGCCGGCAGCATCGTTGGCGGGGACAAGTTAACGCGTGACGCTGGTCTCCAGGGACTGCTGAACACCGCCTCGGCGAAGTTCGTCTTTTCCCTTGTCGGCCTGGCGTGTTCCATCGGCTACACTTGGTGGCGCGGCGCTTGCCTCCATCGCGCGGATCGGGCGCTCGATGCCTTCCTGGCCGCATTGGAAGAGCGTATCCCGCTGGCGACTGCGGCCGCGCTGCAAGCGGACACGAACCTGATCCTCCAGCAATCGCTGGACCTCCAGGGCCTGTTTTCAAACCAACTCGCAGTCAGCATTGGTGCGAAACTGGATGAGGCCCTGGATAACCGACTGGGAGAACACGTCGGCCCGCTCCGCGAAGCCATCGAAAAGCTCTCCGGTAACCTAGGAAGCAAAACTGAGGACACCATGCAAACGATGCTGGAGGAATTCCTCAAGCACCTGCATGGCGGCACCGATGACGCTATGCACCAGGTTGCTAAAACCCTCGCTGACCTGAGTGCCTCCATGGCTGAAATCCGAGCAGGCCTGTCCGAGGCGGCCACCCGAATGGCCGCTTCCGCTGATCAAATGGCCGTCCAGATGGGCCGCCAGGCTGATGAGGCGATGGGGCGCATAGCGACGCAAATGGAGGGATTGGTCGGACAGTTGCGCGCCCTGGCGGAACAGTCGCGGAACGCAGGCACAGACGCCATGTTGCAAGCCGCTTCACAGATCGCCTCGGCTGGGGACGGCTTCACCCGGGCTGCCCAGGAAGTCGCCGCGAGCCTGGAAAAGGCAGTAAAGGATATGACTGGCCGGATGGGCGGGGAGGCCGAAGCTGCAACGCGACAAATGGCCGCCGAACTCGGGCGTGCGATAGAAGCGCTGCGGGTGCTCAGCGAAAACAGTCGAACCGCCGGTGACGACGCCGTCAGGCAACTGGCGGAACGCCTGGGCCACGCCGCTACTGCGTTCGAGCAATCATCCACTGAAGTGGCGCGGGCGCTCTCGGGCGGAGCGGGTGACGCTGCCATACGTCTTACCGAAGCTATGGACGAAATGAAGGGTCAATTCGGGCGACTCGCGGACGAGCTCGGTGGTGCGCTGGAGAAGGCCGGGGGTACGGTCGTTGAAACTAGCCGCACGGGGGCGGAAGCGTTGACGGCGGCGGCGAGCGCGGCGGCCGAGGCCCTTCGAGTTGGCGGTCGGGATGGTGGGGAGGCCCTCCGCACTGGTGGCGCGGACGCCGGGTACAGTCTGGATGCCGCGGCACGCACGCTAACCGAACCCACGAATCTTCTGGCGGACCGCCTGGCGGCTATGCAGATGCAGGCCGCATCGCTTTCTTCCGCCGTCGCCTCGATGCAGGAAGCGACTACTGCTGCAGTCGTGCCACTCGGCCGTGCGGCTGCCGACCTTGCTCAGGCAGGCAACAGTGCGCAGACGGCAACCTCCGACCTTGCCGAAACCGGGCGCCGCCTCGTACCGCTCACGGAGGCCCTCACCGGAACCGCCACTCGGCTAGAACTGGCAGAGAAGCAGGTCGCCGAGCTTTCGGCGCATCTTGCTACCGCGGTGCAGCGGTTCGATGGCATGGATACCGCTTTAGCCGCCGTATTCGTGAACTTGCAGCGCGGCCTGTCTGGCTTCGCCGAGCAGGTATCGAAATTCGTGCTTGGAACCAACGAGGATATGGCGCGGGCCGCGAACACGCTGAATGCGGCAGTCTCCGACCTGGCCGAGGCCCTGGAGGACAACCGTCCGCTGGCCCGGAGGGAACCTCGATAGATGGCGACGCGACATCGGGAGGAGGATGAGGGCGGGGAGAGCTACTTTGCCTCGGTGAGCGACCTGATGGTCGGCATCCTGTTCATCTTCTTGCTGATGCTAACCGTCTTCGCATTGAATTTTGCCGACGATAACAAGGACGAAATTATAAAGCAGCTTCAGCAGCAAGTGATCGCTGCCAACCGTGAGCGCGACGCCGCTAACGCTGCACTGACCGAAGCCCGTGCGCAGTTGGCTCGGCAGACGGCGGAGATTCAGCAGCTGGAGCGGGACATCGACGCGCTTCGCAGGAAGTTGGACGATGCTACGCAGCGTGAGGTACAGCGCGATAAGCAGTTAGCAGCCCTGGTGGCGCTGGTAAGCCAGACTGAAGCCGAGGTATCCACCGAAAGCCGACGCATGCAGGAGATCCGGAGTCGCCTGCTTGCTCAGATCCAAACTGACCTTGGCGAAAAAGGTATATCCGTAGAAATATCGAAACAACAAGACGTGCTTCGACTACCTAGCAACGAGGTATTTCAGATAGGAACGTCGCTATTTACGCCAAAAGGTCGCGAACAAACGACGATTTTATTACAGGAAATGGCGAATCTTCTCCCGTGCTACGCGGCGGCGGCACCCTCAGATTGCATCAATCCGGTGCCGATTTTCGAAACCATATTGATAGAAGGGCATACAGATACGTTGCCCGCCGATAATTGGCGCCTCTCAACCGAGCGAGCGCTTGCGGTGCGCAACCTGATGACCGGGCCTTTGTCCGGCTTGTCCGACCTTCGGAATGCTGCTGGGCTGCCGCTGCTCGGTATGGCTGGTTACGGAGACTCTCGGCCATTGCCGTCGATTCCCGGCGTCGATCCCCGTAATCGCAGGATTGAGGTACGCTTCCTGCTATCTGCTTCCCGCGAGGCCGAGCTCGCCAGCCTGCGCGCGAGTCTCGGGCAGTTGCGCCAAAGACTTGAGGCTTTGCGGGCCCATGAGTGAGCTTGCCGAAGCCCTTTCCGGCCTAGATGCCTTGATCAGCGCCCTACCGCAGCGGCGAGTGTTGCCGCCGGAGGCCGTTCGAGCGACCCACAAGATGATGGTCGCGATCACCAACGGCCGCGACACGCCTCCAGTCGTGCCCCAGCCCGATCGCCTCGATCAGGTTTGGCGCGAGCTCTGCGAGGCCAGTCGGGCGGGCGAGGACCTCGCGTTGCTACCGCCCCGCACTCTCCGGGATTCGATCTGGCTGCTTTGGGATCGGCGGCGCAGCGTCGTCGACCTACCGGGGTTGATGGAGGTGTTACTGGACCGCTCGAAAGTTCACAGCGGTTTCCTCCGCCGACTCGTCGAGGTCTGGTTGCGTGACTTCGATCCAGCCTTGCAAGGCATCACCTCGGTTGGTCGGCATGTCGCCAAGGTGTTGCTTACCAGCGATGTGGGTCCATTCGACCGCTGGCGCGCCACTCATGAAGCATATCAACTTTTCGACGCTGCCGTCGGTCCAAAGGGATTGGCGCGCGCGCTGCAGGCCCGAAGCTCAGTGCCTGTCCTCGCGGAGACGCGATTGGACGCGCCGATGCGTGCCACCGGCGGCTTCATGCGTTCGGTCGCCAAGGCGTTCGGCTCAGGATTGCCGGCACATCTCCGAGCAGAAGCCAGCATCGCTGCTCTGGACGGCGCGACATCTTTTTATGCGCCAGGCGGGAAATTACGCTTCGACGAGCCGGCGGCGCGCGGGGAAATGGCGAACGCGCTCGTCGGTGCATGGGTCGGCGGCGCCGGCCCTGACGCGTTGCGGGATGATGTGCTGCAGTTCCTACGTCAGCATCTGGGCGACCCGCGTGTTAGTCCGTCGCGTTGGGCACAGGCGGACGAGAAGACGCTGGCGACAGTGCGAGGCTGGCTCGCCAAACTAACCTTGGACGCCTTCTTCGACATTATCGGTCAATTCGCGGCCCGATCCGGCTTCGACCCAACATGGCAGCAACGTAAGGCCTTCTGGTCTGCTTGTCTCAGGAAAGGCTGGATCAGCGATGGATGGCTCGCGCTCGGCCCCAACGTGAGTCGTAGTGCGGCTGTGAGTCGAGAGTTGCGTGGCAGCTTCGGGCGCCTTGATGGTGCCGCAGATAAAAATCACTCGGTGTTGCTAATCAGAATAGGGCAAACGGTATTTGCTGAGTGGAGCCATAATGGCCGACTTCGTGCTTGGGAGGCAGATTCCACATTTGCTCCGCGCTTTTTTGGCACCGGCAAATACCTGGCGCACCCTCTTCGAGTCGGGACCCTCGACTTTCCACGACCTGACAATAGGCCAGACCTTTCCCTCATTGGCCGAGATGGACTGACGCACTTTCCTGATGTTTGGCAAGGTCGTGTTGCCGCTCTTCTTCGTCGACGCGAGAACCTGCGGCTCAGCCCGCATGAATGGATGGCGTGATGGCAGTCAGCTTTCATTACACGCCCACGAAATCCGGCACTGAGCTCCGGCTGCTGGAGCCATCCGGCGTTATCCCCGTTTCTCGGTGGCCCATCGACGCACCTTCATCCCTATTGCCCGGTGTCGAGCGGCTGACCGAGCTTGTCGCGTCTGATCAAGCCGTCGCGGACGAAAGCGCGGTCCTGGTCGCGGACGACGCGATTGCCTCTCTGTCGGCACGGGAAGCGACTGCACTCGGGTTGCCACCGATGGCCGAAGCCATGGCACGCGTCGCGACGCGTGGCATCGTGAACCAGCCCGGCTTCCAGGCTACCCTGCAATGGTGTCGTCCATCCGGCCAAGCCATCGTTGCGCCGGAACGTATTGGTGCCTGGTTGCATATCGGTGGACAGGATCGTCGACTGTCGTTTGCCTTGCTCGCAATTGCAGAGGCGGTGGAGGCGGTAACCAACTCGTCGGATATGGCAGCCCGGCTGCTGGCTGTCGGCCGTCTACGCGAGGCCCTGCCAAGCGCACAGGAGGGGGGCAGCGCCACCGCAAGCGGCCTACCAGCGCAGGTCGACGTCATTCAGGCGGACGCCTTCTCGCTGGACCTTCAGGGCAATGGTTCGGCGGCAAAGCTCGTGCCAATTCTGTACCGCGCTGGAGCGGAAGAGCCGTTGCTGCCGCCGAGCCAGCAGGACTCCTTCGGGCATGATCAGTTCAACAGGTACGCTGAAGCTCGGCCTGTCTACTCGCTGCCGGGCAACACGTTCGTTGTCCTGACACCCACCCTCCGCCGCACGCTCGCCGAGGTTCGCCGCCACCAATCGTCGCCGTTAGCGGTCAAACGGGACCTGATGTCAAACCCGCGCGGCTTCCTCCGGGCTGCTCTGGAGGCCGACGATGACCCGACCCTGTTGGACCGCGTCGAGTCAGTGTTCATCGAAACGCCCACCTACTCCGACCGCGTCATAGGGCTCGGCCTCTGGGAGCCCCGGGAGGTACCCTGGCTTGCTCGCACGCCAACCAACTGGTTTGGCCATGATTCGTCCGACGTGGTTCCCCAACGCTCTGTCGCAGATCTGTCGCCAGAAGAGGCTGGAGAGCTCTGCGTTAGCGTTGACAAAGCCATCGCGGCCGGAGAGCCCGTTGTCGTATACCGCCCTGCCGGCGACGCCCCGGATGCACTCCCGTTCAAGGTTCCCGCCACGGCCGAAATGCGCGATGACCTGGCGCGGCGTGCATCCGGCGAAGCCCCTCCCGCCCCACCTCCCAAATCTGCTCAGCCGGCCCCGTTGGTCCCCCTCATCAGAACCAATGAGGGCAAGCTGGAGCACCAACAGGACTTCCTTCAACGGCCCGCCGTGCCGCCCGGCCTGCCGGCATGCCTGGAAACACCGCTCAAACTGCATCAGACGCACGGCCTAGAGTGGCTGCAAAGGAGTTGGCAAGCCGGCGCACCCGGCGTTCTGCTGGCCGACGACATGGGCCTGGGTAAGACCCTCCAGGGCCTTGCCTTCCTCGCCTGGCTCCGTGAGGCGATGCAGAGCGGGCTGATCAAACGCAGACCCGTCCTAATCGTCGCGCCGACCGGATTGCTCGCCAACTGGTCCGCCGAGCACGCTCGCCATCTGTCCGGCGACGGCCTTGGTGAATGTGTCGCCGCCTATGGCGCCGGCTTGCGCACACTTCGACAGGGACCTGACAAGAAGCTCGACGTCACCCGCATCACCAGCGCCGACTGGGTGCTAACCACGTATGAAACCCTGCGCGACAACTCCGGCGATTTCGGCACTATCTGCTTTGCCGCCATGCTTGCGGACGAGGCTCAGAAGGTGAAGACCCCGGGCGTGCGGATAACCGATGCCATCAAAGCCATGAACGCGGACTTCCGCATCGCCATGACCGGCACCCCGGTCGAAAACCGCCTGGCTGACCTGTGGTGCATCGTCGATGGCGTTCGGGCCGGCTGGCTCGGGGACCTGAACGCCTTCAGTCGCACGTACGAAGCCGCCACCGACCCCGAGGCCTTACAGCCGCTCAAGGCCATGCTGGACCAAGGCTTCGGCGGGGCCCCGCCCCTGCTACTCCGCCGCATGAAGGAGGATCATCTGCCAGACCTGCCCAAGGCGAGCCAGAACGTCAGCCGCGCCCCGATGCCCGACATCCAGCTTCGTGCCTATGAGGCGACACTCGCCGGGGCACGTGGCGACAAGACCCCTGGGGCGGTGCTGGCAGCGCTGCAGTCTTTCCGCGCGCTGTCACTCCACCCCGACCCACACATGGAAGCGGATGACGCCGCCTTCATCGCCGCCTCTGCGCGCCTTACGGTATGCTTTGCTGTGCTTGACAGCATCGCCGCCGCGGGCGAACGGGCGCTCATATTCGTCGACAAGCGCGACATGCAGCCGCGCCTCGCTGGCTTGATCCAGCGCCGCTATCGCTTGGCCGAAACGCCCAGCATCATCAACGGGGAGGTCGCCGGTGCCCGCCGCCAGGCGCGCGTGGACCGCTTCCAGGCCGCGCCTGAGGGGTTCGACGTCATGGTTCTCTCCCCCAAGGCGGCCGGTGTCGGCCTGACCATCACCCGCGCCAACCATGTGATCCACCTGGAACGATGGTGGAACCCTGCCGTCGAGGATCAATGTACCGGCCGGGCGCTCCGGATCGGCCAAACCCGCACGGTCCATATCCACGTGCCGATCGCCACACTACCCGCCGGCCCGAAATCCTTCGACGAGAACCTGCACGCCCTGCTGGAGCGCAAGCGCACCCTCATGCGCAACGCCCTGCTGCCGCCGGAGTTCGACACCGGGGATGTGGATGCTCTGTTCAACACTACGGTGGGTGATGGCTAGGAGGGTTGTGACACCGACCAGCCATACAAGCGGCGGATCGGCCCGGACTCAAACTGCGTCGAGCGCCTCCGACCGACATGCTTTCCCTGTCTGCCGCTTGAGGCCGATCCCGGTATGCGAAAATCCCCCCCCGATAGGGGAGGGACCTTCGTTCGCCTCATACGCTTTCGCCAGAAGCGGAGCCGATGCCGACTTCAGAGGGGATGCCCCTCAACTGGAACCCGTATTTCGACGGGCCTCATAACCGGAACCCCGAGGGGTCAGACGGCGGTACAGAGCCGCCCGAAGAACATACTAGACGCCGCGTATGCTGCAAGGCTGTTACGCCACGCGCCCGTACTATACAGAGACCGGCGAGGCGAGCCGGGGTCCTCCTGGGTCGGATCTACCTCCATCCCGTGATCGAAGCACCAGCCGCACGAGGGTCGAGATTCGCTCGCTCATCCAGTATTTGCCACCGCGAACGGCTTGGCATCCCCGGGCTTTTCGGTGAGACTCTACACCGGACCCGCCGCCAGCCCCACCAGGCGGCCAGGACAAACTGAGGAAACTGATGCTTACCGGCGAAATCCGCTCCCAGGTCGACCAGATCTGGAACGCGTTCTGGACGGGCGGGATATCTAACCCGCTCGAAGTCATCGAACAGATCACCTACCTGCTCTTCATCCGCCGGCTGGACGATTTGCATACTCTGGAGGAACGCAAGGCCGCCCGCCTCAAGCGGCCGATGGAGCGCGGCATCTTCCCCGAGGGCACCGACCCGCGCGACCGTCCTTACGCCGACCTGCGCTGGTCGCACTTCAAGAACATGGCGCCCGGCGAGATGTTCCAGGTGGTGGGGGAGCACGTATTCCCCTTCCTGCGCACCCTGGGCGGCGACGGCTCCACCTATTCCCACCACATGAAGGACGCCCGCTTCACCATCCCCACCCCGGCTCTGCTGGCGCGGGTGGTGGACATGATCGACCACGTGCCGATGGAGGACCGCGACACCAAGGGCGACCTCTACGAGTACATGCTCGGCAAGATCGCCACCGCCGGCCAGAACGGCCAGTTCCGCACCCCGCGGCACCTCATCCGCCTGATGGTGGAGATGACGGCGCCCACCCCGAAAGACGTGATCGTCGACCCAGCCAGCGGCACATGCGGCTTCCTGGTGGCGGCGGGGGAATACATGCGCGAGCATCACCCCGAGGTGCTGCGCGACGACGCGCTGCGCCAGCATTTCCACCACGGCATGTTCCACGGCTTCGACTTCGACGGCACCATGCTGCGCATCGGCAGCATGAACATGCTGCTGCACGGGGTGGAGAACCCGGACATCCGCTACCGCGACAGCCTGGCGCAGGACCATGCCGAGGACGCGGAGCGCTACACGCTGGTGCTGGCCAATCCGCCCTTCGCCGGCGCGCTGGACGCCGAGACGGTGGCCAAGGACCTCACCGCAATCGTCAAGACGCGCAAGACCGAGTTGCTGTTCCTGGCGCTGTTCCTGCGCCTGCTGAAGCCCGGCGGCCGCGCGGCGGTGATCGTGCCGGACGGGGTGCTGTTCGGCTCCTCCAAGGCGCACAAGGAACTGCGGCGCATGCTGGTGGAGGAACAGAAGCTGGACGGCGTGGTGTCGCTGCCCTCCGGCGTGTTCCGCCCCTATGCCGGCGTCTCCACCGCCATCCTGCTGTTCACCCGCACCGACAGCGGCGGCACCGACGGGGTGTGGTTCTATGACATGCAGGCCGATGGCTGGAGCCTGGACGACAAGCGGGCGCCACTGCTGCCCGAGGTGAAGCAGGGGCCGACCCCGGAGGAGACGCTGGGCGAGGCCGAACACGCGAAGAACAACCTGCCGGACGCCCTGGCCCGTTGGGGCCAGCGCGACGGGGACGAGCGGAAGCGGCCCCGGACCGCGCAGAGCTTCGTGGTGCCGAAGGCGGAGATTGCGGCGGCGGGGTGGGACTTGTCGCTGAACCGCTACAAAGAGGTAGTGCGGGCGGACGTGGCACACCGCTCGCCTAAGGTGATTCTCGCCGAGTTGGCGAAGCTGGAGGACGAAATCAGGGAGGGGATGAAGGCGCTGGAGGGGATGCTTTCGTGATGCTCGACAGCTTTTCCGGATCGAGCCAACTGAAGGCTGTTCCGATTGCTGATCTTGTCGATGACGTTTCGACGCGAAACCCGTCCCAGGCCGAGCCAGACCTGCTGTTCACATATATCGACCTAAGCGCAGTTGACCAGGAGCATAAGACAATCATTGCCGCAAAGCGGGTGCTTGGGGCTGAGGCACCAAGCAGAGCGCGGCAGGTGGTCAGGGCCGGCGATGTCCTCGTCTCGACCGTCAGACCCAATCTGAACGGCGTGGCAGTCGTTCCTGAGGAATATGACGATGCGATCGCCTCGACAGGCTTTTGCGTCCTCCGCCCTCGCAAAGGGAGGCTCGATTCATCATTCCTGTTTCATTGGGTGCGTTCAGCCTTGTTCGTCGACAGGATGGTCCAGCAAGCTACTGGAGCGAGCTATCCGGCCGTTAGTGACGGTATCGTCCGGAAGTCGGTGATTCCCGCGCCTCCGCTCTCCGAGCAACGCCGTATCGCCGCCATCCTCGATCAGGCTGACGCGCTGCGGTCGAAGCGCCGGGCGGCGCTGGCCCAACTCGACGAGATGGCGCAGGCGATCTTCGTGGAGATGTTTGGTGACCCAGTGACGAACGCCCTGGGCTTGCCCCTGAAACCGCTTGGTGATCTTGGCGATTTAGAGCGCGGTGTATCGAAGCATCGACCCCGCAACGATCCAACCTTGCTAAATGGTCCCTACCCGCTGGTTCAGACCGGTGATATCGCAAAATGCCACGGCTACATTCGAAAATATAGCAGCACCTACTCAGAAGTGGGATTGCGGCAAAGTCGTCTTTGGCCAAAAGGAACCCTTTGCATTACCATTGCGGCCAACATCGGAAAGACGGGAATACTCGATTTTGAAGGCTGCTTCCCTGATAGTGTTGTCGGATTCACTCCAGGACCACTAGTGCGGACGGAGTACGTGCAAATCTGGATGTCGTTTATACAACGGACTCTGGAAGATGGCGCACCCCAGTCGGCTCAAAAAAACATCAACCTCGCAATCCTGCGGGATCTTTCCATTCCGCTCGCCTCGATAGGGCTGCAAGACAAGTTCGTAAAGCGGTTAGCCTGTGTGGATAGGCTCAAGATATCATACCAGCAGCATTCTGTGAAACTCGACGCCCTCTTCACTTCGATCCAGCACCGCGCTTTCCGCGGGGAGCTCTGACACCATGGCGCAGTTCGGCTTCCTCGCCCCCGAGTGGCCGGACATCCACGAAGCCGCCGCGCGCGCCGAAGCCCTGGTGCTGTCGGACCCGCGCGGTGCCGCCTTCTACGCCCGCCGCGCCCTGGAGCGCACCATGGCCTGGCTCTACAAGGCCGACCGGCGGCTAAAGCTGCCGTACCAGGACAACCTCGCCGCGCTGATCCACGAGCCGAGCTTCCGCACCGTCGCCGGCGAGGCGATCTTCTACAAAGCGCGTTTCCTGAAGGATGCCGGCAACAAGGGCGTGCATGGCGACAAGCCCTTCACCGAATCCGAGGCGCGGATGGCGGTGCAGGAGCTGTTCCACGTCGCCTTCTGGCTCGCCCGCAGCTACGCGCGCGGCGCCAAGCCGGCGGATGGGCTGGCCTTCGACCCCGCCAAGCTGCCGCGGCCGATGGCGCAGATCGCCCGGCTCACCATGGACCAGCTGCGCAAGCGCGAGGAGGAGCTGCGCGCGAAGGACGAGAAGCTGGCCGAAATCCTCGGCGACCGCGCCCACCTCGACGCCGAACTCCAGCGCCTGCGCGAGGAGGTGGCCGCCGCCCGCGCCGCCAACGCCGCCCGGCCGGACACCCACGACTACGGCGAGGCGGCGACCCGCGACCATTTCATCGACCTGCTGCTGCGCGAAGCTGGCTGGAACCCGGACGGGCCGAATGTGGCGGAATACGAAGTGATCGGCATGCCCTATGGCACCGGCCAGGGCTTCGTCGACTACGTGCTGTGGGGCGATGACGGCAAGCCGCTGGCGCTGGTCGAAGCCAAGGCGACGCGCCATAGCGCCCTGAAGGGTCAGCAGCAGGCGAAGCTGTATGCCGACTGCCTGGAAAAGATGCATGGCCAGCGGCCGGTCATCTTCTGCTCCAACGGCTACGAGCATTGGATCTGGGACGATACGCGATACCCCCCGCGGCACGTACAAGGCTTCTACAAGAAAGCAGAGCTCGCCCTGCTGGTGCAACGCCGCTCCACGCGCCGGCGGCTGGCCGATGCGGAGCCGAACGGCAAGATAATCGAACGGCATTACCAGTTCCGGGCTATCCGTCGCATTTCCGAGACGTTCGAGGACCATGCCCAGCGCAAGGCGCTGGTGGTGATGGCCACCGGCGCCGGCAAGACGCGCACCGTGATCGCCTTGGCCGACCTTCTGATGCGCTGCAACTGGGCCAAGCGCATCTTGTTCCTGGCTGACCGGGTGGCGCTGGTGAACCAGGCGGTGGGGGCATTCAAGGCGCATTTGCCGGAAGCGGCGCCGGTAAATCTGGTGACGGATAAGGCAGCGGAAGGGCGGGTATTCGTCTCCACCTATCCCACCATGATGGCGCTGATCGAGCAGCAAGATGGCGCACAGCGACGGTTCGGCGTGGGGCATTTCGACCTGGTGATCGTCGACGAGGCGCACCGCTCCATCTACCGGAAATACGGCGCCATCTTCGACTGGTTCGACAGCCTGCTGGTGGGGCTGACCGCGACGCCAAAGGATGAAATCGACCATAACACCTATGGACTGTTCGACCTGGAAACGGGCGTGCCGACCGACGCCTATCCGTTGGATGAGGCGGTGCGGGACGGGTATCTGGTGCCGATGAAGGCAGTGTCGGTGCCGCTGAAATTCCAGCGCCAGGGTATCCGCTACGATGACCTTTCCGAGGAGGAGAAAGAGGACTGGGACGCCGTGGAGTGGGCCGGCGAGGACAGCGCGCCCGAGCGGGTGGAAGCGGAGGCGGTGAACAAATGGCTGTTCAACGCGGATACGGTGGACAAGGTCCTGGAGCACCTGATGACCAAGGGACAACATGTCGAGGGCGGCGACCGGCTGGGCAAGACGATCGTGTTCGCCAAGAACCACGCCCATGCCGAGTTCATCCAGGAGCGGTTCGACGCCAATTACCCGCATTTGAAGGGCAGCTTCGCGCGGGTGATCGACTATCAGGTGGACTACGCGCAGAGCCTGATCGACAGCTTCTCGAACGCCGCCAAGGCACCGCACATCGCCATCAGCGTAGACATGCTGGACACCGGCATCGACGTGCCGGAGGTGGTCAATCTGGTGTTCTTCAAGCTGGTGCGGTCGAAGACCAAGTTTTGGCAGATGATCGGCCGCGGCACCCGGCTGTGTAAGGATTTGCTGGGACCGGGGCAGGACAAGGCGTTCTTCTACGTCTTCGACTTCTGCCAGAACCTGGAATTTTTCAGCCAGAATCCGCCGACGGTGGAGGGGACGGCCAGCGACAGCCTGTCTGCCAGGCTGTTCAAAATGCGGTTGGACCTGGTGGGCAAGCTGGACGCTCGACGAAAGGGCGGTTTGGCCCGTGATGGAGAGGGTGAGCTGCGGGGCGAGGTGGCCGAGGTGCTGCATGGGGAAGTGGAGGCGATGAACGTGAACAACTTCCTCGTCCGTCCCAAGCGCCGGCTGGTGGAAGTCTACGCCAAACCCGAAGCGTGGGCTGAACTGGATGAGGGGGCGCGGCTTGAGCTCGCCTCCAACGTCGCCGGCCTGCCGTCGGAGCGCGAGCCGGAGAAGTTGGAGGCCAAGCAGTTCGACCTGCTGATGCTGGCCCTGCAGCTCTGCGTGCTGGGCGATGGCGCGGGGTTCGCGGCGATGAAGCTGCGCGTGACGGAGATTGCCGCGGCGCTGGAAGAGCAGTCCACCATACCGGCGATCCGCGACCAGATGCTCCTGATCGAAGAGGTCCAGACCGATGGCTGGTGGCAGGATATCACCGCCGGGATGCTGGAGAACGCCCGGAAGCGGTTGCGCGGCCTGGTGCATTTGATCGAAAAGCGTAAGCGGATGCTGGTCTACACCAATTTCCAGGACGAAATCGGCGACGCCACCGAGGTCGATTTCGACGCGTTCACACCGCCCGACGCGTTCGAGAAGTTCCGTGCGAAGGCCCGCCATTTCCTGCGGCAGCACGAGGACCACGTGGCGATTCACAAACTGCGGACGAACAGGCAGTTGACGTCGACCGACCTGGAAGCGCTGGAGCAGATCCTGCGCGACAGCGGTATCGCGACCGATGCCGATATCGAACGGGCGAAGGCCGATGCCAGCGGACTGGGGCTGTTCGTGCGCGCGCTGATCGGGATGGATCGAGCGGCGGCAAAGGAGGCGTTTGCCGGGTTTATGGCGAGCCGGTCCTTGACGGCCAATCAGATCGAGCTGGTGGACATGATCGTCGACCACCTGACCGAACGCGGCGTCTTGGACGCGGGGCGGCTGTATGAGTCGCCGTATACCTTCCTCAGCCCGTTGGGAGTGGAAGGTGTGTTCCGATCGACGGATGTGGACGAGGTGTGCGCCATCTTGGAGGAGGTTCGAGGGCGGGCCGCAGCTTGAACCGAGGGACAGTTTCGGCGTCGAAGAAGTCGGGCCCCAGCCGCATCCGGGCTCATCGACGACGTTCAGTTCTTGGACGCGATGTATCCGCCCCCATTTATCTCATTCGATGACAACACCACGATTTGGCGAAAATTATCAATAGGCCCGCAGAGAAAATGATAATCGACGGATACTTCAGCATTTTTGATATGGTGCAGTGGACAGAGCGAGTAGTATTGGAACGTCTCGGCCCTTTGCAGGGTCGGGAAATACCGCTTTTCAGCGGAGAGAGATTACGACACTCGCCGCAGATGCTTGTTGAGGGCGCTCTTTTAGGTGGAACGCTCCGGTCAGCCGCTATCATCCAATTGGACGGTCGCCTGGTCAATATCCAGCCAAGATTTTGGAGGAGGCGATACGAAATTGAGAAAATTTGCGAGGTGGACATCGGCATAGAAGTTAGCAAAGAACGGGCCTCCGCCTTTCACTTGGCTTTGAAGGGCGATTGTATTCTCGTTTTGGATCAAAACGATGAACCGAGAAGTGCGGTATTTGGCATGCCGATTGTGGCCATGGCAGACGTTGCCAGGTGGGCCGGTGCTGACAGCCTGCCCTCGCCAACGGAATACCCAGCAGAATGGGGCGAGCTTGTCACGGCCGCCCCGCTAAAAACGCCAAAGGATCGCGCCATGGACTGGGTGGCCGGCTTTGCTGAGGCGCTGTGTTCTGTTGCTCCCCATTCAAAGCTCAAGAGAGATGATCCGGAGATGACGGCCGCGTGCAAAGCGGCGACGGGCTGTACGACCGACGATGTTCGTGCTGCATCCGCCGCGTTGCCCCTCCGACTGCGGAATCCGAAGCCCACCGAGCGGGGTGCAGCGTCAAAGAATGTGACAAACGCGCGCTAGGGCCGCGCTAGGCCCGCACCGGAGCCGCGCAAGGTTTACTCTCGCCCCGCGCTACGTCGGGCCTCCACTCTGCCAGCCCGCGCATCCGCGCTCTTACGGAACTCTGCCAGACATGACGGAGTGATGGCGTGTTCACGCCAGTTCGTAAAGGTTCAATCAATGACCTCGCAAAAGGCTACCCGCCTCAAGGAAGCGGACTCCATTTCCTTGTCTTCGACAAGCGGAAGCTCCGAGGATAAGGCCACTGCCCAACATACTGCCCCCCCGGCTCTCAATCCTTTGGCATACCGTGTGACCGACGCGTGCCACGTCATGGGGATTGGTCGCACATCGCTCTATGAACTGATTAAGAAGGGTGAGTTGAAGGCGATCCGTGTCGCGGGGCGTACGTTGATCGACGCCGCCTCGATCCGCACACTGATCGCCACGGCTCCCTTCCGCCAGACTAACCGATAGTCATGGAAGCTCATTCCGGAGGTAGCTGCGCCGGGCAACTTGGGGCCGTGCGCCTCAATCTGCCAGGCTGGTTTGTCGCCACATTTGGCGGGAATTTTGGGGGATGTCGAGCGCAGCCCGCAGAAGTCCGCGCGGTGCCGATCGAGCCCGATCCCAACCCCGCCGATCAAGCTGCCAGCCAGTTGGCAGCACGGCGTTGGACGGCGCCGGGGCGATACGTGCGGCCTGCCTGCCCGACCGGCCGCAGAGACTTCGCGGACCTTCTGGGGGTAGCATGCAATGTCTGATGCTAGGGAATTCGCAATTGCGGACGCACCAAGGCCGATTGTGCCGATTACCGCTGCGGCGCTGTTGAGTATGGATATCCCGCCGCGCAGCACCATCATGGCTCCGTGGCTACCCGCGTCCGGTGCGGCGATGATTTATGCGCCTCGCGGCATCGGCAAAACGCACCTTGCGTTGTCCATCGCCTGCGCCGTAGCGACGGCAACGCCGCTCCTTCGCTGGCAAGTGGCAACGCCACGTCGGGTGTTGTGCGTCGATGGCGAGATGCCGCTGGTTGCTCTGCAAGAGCGGGTGGCCAGCATCGTGCCCGGCATGGCGGCAAATCCACCGGCCGATGATTTCCTGCGATTCCTCCCCGCCGACTACTTCCGCGACGGGTTGCCGGACCTGGCCAGCCTGGAGGGACGGGCACTGCTGGAACGGGTTACGGCCGGGGTGGACCTGGTGATTCTGGATAACCTTTCCTCGCTTGCACGCGGGCGGGAGAACGAGGCGGACGACTGGCAGCCGATCCAAGATACGATCCTGTCGCTAAGGCGGCGCGGAGTATCGTCCCTGGTGGTTCACCATGCCGCCAAGGGAGGCCAGCAACGGGGCACCAGCCGGCGCGAGGATATTCTGGATACCGTCATCGCCCTGCGCCGCCCGGAAGGCTACAGCGCCAGTGAGGGCGCGCGATTCGAGGTGCATTTCGAGAAGGCGCGCGGCTTCATGGGGGCAGAGGCAGCACCGTTCGAGGTGCGGCTGGAAACCACGGCGGACGATTATCTCTGGCACGTTTCCGACCTAGCGAACGACGACCAGACGATGGCCCTCTCCATGCTGGCAAGGGGCGAGACGGTGCCGGCGGTGGTCAAGGCGCTGGGGGTGAGCCGTACCACGGTCTATCGCTGGCAGAAGGAAGCGGCCGGTGAGTAGGCCCCCGCCGGGGTGTCCCACCGTCCCACCCCTAGGGAATGGGACAATGGGACTCGTTACGGACCTGCGCGCGCTGGCACGATGGCGGGCCGAATTGCTCAAGACAGCAGCCGAGACCATGGCGGGGAAGTTCGACCGTCCCACCGTCCCGGTTCCGTCCCGCGTGGGTGGAACAGATGGGACAGTTGCTCCGGTGTCGGATGGCCAAGGGCGGCCGGACGATGCGCCATTCGCGGGCGGGACATAGGCCTATGGCCCCCGCAATTGCCAATCGCAACGAATCCCATTGTCCCACCCCTAGGGGATGGGACAGTGGGACACCTCGGGCGAGATACCCCGGCGCGCTATGCGTTCCCTGAAAACAGCAGCGGGAATGACGGAAAGGCGCGACACGATGGCGACAGAAGAAGAGCGGCGGGCGATGGCGCAGGACCGCAGCCGGGCACAGCCAGGCACGGCGCGACGCGACCGCCGGTCTTTCGGCCGGGTTGCTCACTAGAAGATTCGAGAGGCGCGACTCGCTCCGGTTTCGTATTCTATATATCTTCTCAGCATGCCGCGTCCGCCCGCACCCTTTGACCGCTCCATTGCCCTCGCCTGCCAGGCGGCCACGCTGCGGGCATACGTGCTGGAACTGCGGTGCTGCGGGGGGTGGGGTGACGATGCTCCCCCTGCGGCTGATCTGCCGGGACGGCTGGCATGCGGCGCGATCCCTGGGGGATATCGTGGTGCGGCTAGGCTGTCGGCAATGCGGTTCGGCCCCGGCTGGTGTGGCGTTGCTTGAGGACGGGCAGACGCCGCCAGAGGGGTATGGCGGGCCGCAGGCATGGCGGTTGGTGCTGGTCCCGGATGCTGGATTAGCAGATTAGCAGGATTAGCAACGGGGCAGGTGCCGGAACGCAATCGGGAGCGGCTGGCACAGAACGACGCGCGCGCGGTATCGGGTGCGAATGGTCAGCTCGGCCGAGGCAACCCCGGTGCTTTTGATGTGCAAGAGCGAACAAACCGGACACCCTAAAAAGAGGGGCAAACGGCGTCTCGACGCTGCGCGGGGGCTTGTGGACCAATACGCGCGCGCACGCGCGAACCGCGTCGAAATGCACCCGTCCGGGGGCGCTGTGGGCGCGTGGAAACAGAGACGGACAATCCCGAACAACGGCAATGGACAAAGGCTATACGCACGTATAGTGATTGTTCATCGTGTTCTCGGGAGCATACGCCATGCGTCAGGTTGTCACCTACCTCCGGGTTTCGACGGATCGGCAGGGCAAGAGCGGCCTGGGCATGGAAGCGCAGCGCGAGGCGGTGGCGCGGTTCGTCGCGGCCGAGGGTTTGGAGGTGCTGGGCGAATTTGTGGAAGTGGAAACCGGCAAGGGGTGCGATGCCCTGGACCGCCGCCCCACACTCCGCGAAGCCCTGGCGCTGGCCCGCAAGTCTAAGGTGCCGGTGGTGGTGGCGAAGCTGGATCGGCTGTCCCGCGACGTGTCATTCATCGCCGGCCTGATGGCGCAGCGCGTGCCGTTTATCGTGGCAGAGCTGGGGGCGGACGCCGATCCGTTCATGCTGCATATCTATGCGGCTCTGGCGCAGAAGGAACGGGCGATGATTGCCGACCGTACCCGCGTTGCCCTGGCGGCAAAGAAGGCGCAGGGCGCGCGGCTGGGCAATCCTACCAATCTGGCCGAGGCGCAGGCGATGGGCGCAGCGGCGGGCAAGGCGGCGGCGGATGCTTTCGCGGCGAACGTGCTGCCGGTGGTGCGCCACCTACAGGCCGCCGGGGTAACGACGGTGCGGGCCATTGCTGAGGCGTTGAACGCTCGCGGGGTTCGGACGGCGAGGGGAGGGGAGTGGCATGGGAGTACGGTGCGGAATTTGCTGCTGCGTCATGTTCGATAGTGGGCGGGCGAAGCGCGTAAGTTTGTCTCCGGGTTGCCAAAAGAGATTGACTATTGGCCGTGCGGCCCAGGCGCCGCGCTTCGGTCCACTTCACGCGGAAATATCAAGCTTGATGCTACGTCATGTTTTGAGCTTGATGCGGACGGCTAATCTGACTATATGTCACTACGACCAGGGCCACCTCGTCAGCCGAGGTGTAGCGATCATCGGGGTAAGCCCGATCATGGAGGGAAGAGGCAATGTTGACCATTCAACTACATCGCGTCGCGCGGCGCCGAAGGAGCGAAAATGAATTTGAAAGCAGAGGCTTCCTCGGATCGATCGAAACCAGAGACTGCCACGGATCGGCTTCGGCGGCTTCGTAAGTCTCCTGACTTTGCGGCAGTCTGGACAGCCCATTCTGAAGAACGAATGGTGGAGTACGGCTTCGATAAGTTGTCGATCCATCGCATCGTAAAGAGTGGAGCGATCCGCGCAGGCGAGCCTGATTTGCATGGCCGGGAACAGGTTCATGTATCTGGCACCGTAGACGCCGAAGCAGTAGATATTGTTGTGGAGCCTGCACTCTCGTCGGACGGATCTGATGTTGTTCGGATAGTGACGGTAAAACCGAAAAAGCGACGAAGATAAAGCCGCTTCCCTGCGCATTTGGCTCGGGGTAAGCGCAAAGGAGATACAATGTTCAACCGAATCGCACGCTACGAAGAGCACGGCTTCGGGCTTCCTTACCCCGTCGTGATTCTGAATGCGGTGGAGGAGGAGCTTGACGAGAAGGGCGCGAGGGTAGGGGTGCGCATCCCGAATATAGAAGGGCTTGCTGCCGCCGTCGCGCTGGGAAGGTGCTTCGACCCCTACGAACTGGGCGGTGCGGAAGTGCGCTTTCTCAGAAGGACGCTGGGGTACACCCAGAAGGAATTGGCTGGGCACCTCGAAATTCGCCCCGAGACTCTCTCGCGCTGGGAGGGACGTAAGGAAAATGCTGATCAGAGACCGGTAGGGGAGTGGGCAGATAAGGCTCTCCGCATGCTTGCCGTCTTAGACCTAGCCCCAAGAGTGCCTGGTGTGACGGTCGATCCGAAGAGCATCACTGGGCTTCGTATCAGATTGCGGAACCCGAATCAGTGGCCGACATTGACGGCTGAGCAGGTGATCGTGAAAACGGACAGCCACAAGAGATATGAGTGGGACGCAGTGCATTTGCCGATGGCTGCTTGAAGCGGCACCTTCCTGGCGCCAGAGATAGCGACGCGGCCCGGCTGGCGATATTATGTCAGTTGGGCCGCCCATCCCACAGCCGTCAATCCGTTTGCCTGGATCAGGTGCGACTAATACCAACCCGCCTAGACTTTGACACACGCCCAAGGGCGATAGCCGATTGAGCGGATGCGCTCTGGATCATGGATCAAGAAGTCCCAAGCGGCTTTGCAGGCTGCGACGATTGCGTCGTAACTGTCCCAGACGAGACTGCACAGCTTGTTGGCGCGCAAGTATTCCCAGACGTTCTCCATCGGGTTCAACTCCGGTGAATAGGCCGGAAGCGGGAGCAGAGTTATGTTGTCGGGCACCACCAGAGCTCCGCCCGTCTGGTGCCACCCCGCGCCGTCGCAAATCAGGATGGCATGGGCGCGCGCCGCCACCTGGGTGCTGATCTCCTTCAGGTGCTGGTTCATCGCCTCGGTGCTCACCGCCGGCATGATGATGGCGGCGCCGACGCCGCGACCGGGGCAGATCGCGCCGAACAGGTAGGCAGAGTCGTGACGAACATCGCGCACCATGGGAGGGCGAGAGCCAACCGGCGCCCAGACGTAGGCGTGACCTCCCTTCTGACCGACCCTGGCCTCGTCCTGGAACCAGATCTCTATCGCCGCGCAGGCCGTGGACCCGGGCAGGGCAGTGCGAGCCAGGTCGGCGAAGTTTTTTTAAATGTCTCCTGCGCTTCGGCATCCTTCTTCGGATGGAAGGGACGAGGTTGCAGGCGCGTCAGGCCGAGTTGGTGCAGCCACTTGCCGATCGTGCTTTCATGGACTTCGACCGAGAAGCGGCGCGCCACCTCATCGCGAAGATCAACGCACCGCCAGCGCACCACCTTGTGCGTCACCGGGTCTGGCCCCTGAATCACCAGCGCCTTCAACACCGCCTTCTGCGCGTCGGTCAGCGCGGGCGCTCGACCAGGCGCAGAGCGCGACTTCAAACCTTCGATGCCTGCGTCGTTGTAGCGATGCACCCAGTCGCGCAACGTCTGCCGGTCCATCCCGCTCGACTCGGCCGCCTCGGTTCGCGAACAGCCCTCCAGAACGAGCGCAATGGCCAGAAGCCGACGAACCTGGGCAGCATCACGGCCCTTCGCCGCGAACGCACGAAGCTCGGTCCCGGTATGCTCCGTGCGCGTGACCGTCACGGCAATCCCCATTTATCCCTCCATCCTGCGAATCGACGATGAAGGGAAGTGAACCAGAACGCCCAAGCTCGGGGTACCCCCTGAGTCAGCCTTACGGCGGGTTGGTATAAGGACTGGTTATACGAACCAGAAAACCCTTGCGACCGCCTGCATCCGCTATAATCCGCGACATTTATAGGGGACGGATTAGGGGATAAATCGACTGTGTCGTCATAAAGCATTGATATTGGCTAGTCGTTGGCGGACTCTCCCTCCGCCACTCCGCATTTTCGCCGGATTTGCATTTTAAATCATAAAGTTACACCGCTGGTTGGGGAGATTGCCACCCCACGCACCACCCCACGTTAACCACCCCACGCCCTCCCAGCGCGGCGGCACGCCTTGACCCGAGGCTATGAGGGCGCGGTTTGACGCTGGCTTGACCTGAGGCGCTAAGCGGTCGGGCGACGGGGCCTGCGCTGAGCTAGACGCTTTCGATGTCCGCCAGCCGGTCCACTATCGCTGCCGCGTCCTTGAAGACGTTTACCGCCTTCTGAAACTCGCCTGCGTTTGCGACCTCCATAAACCAGCCCAATACCCCCCCGTCTGTGGATGAGGCTTCAGCCACAGGGGTGCCCTCTGTCCCGGCCCGAACAGCGCGATTTTTCTCGGATATCGCTGCCACGGATGGCTCGGGTATATCAACCTTCACGACCCCGCCTGAAGAAGTTTCAACGCCTAGTTGACCTAGCTTGCCCCGCGCTGCGCGGAAATCGCTATGCAGCAGCTTGTTCCGAAGCTGGCGACACAGGTGCAGAGTCTTCCTGTCTGCCTCCGATAAAGAAAAATGGCCTGCCAAATCTCCCTCGATATCTTCGAGACGACGGGAATGCGCATACTTCCTCAGAGTGGGGAGTGTGCCGGCCAGCAGGCGCAACTTAAGCTCGACGACTGCGCCCTCCGCAGCGGCAGCTTTAAATGGCTCCAGAAACATCGCCATTATCACCGATTGCTGCGACATCGGCCGCCTATCCCTGTTTTTGAGGATCGGGCACAAACGCCATCGAATAATAGGAACGGTCGGGCCAAAAGCGATAGGTGCGCGTGACGGCAAATGCGTAAAGCCACCCACCCGGCACCCTTAGCCTAGATGTTGCCTCCCATACGCGGCCGACATGCCTCGGCGGATACACGTCTTCCCATTTCGTTTCCGTCTCCGGAAAAGCCGGCGGAATGGGTTGGGTCATGACGGCAAGCCCCCGGCAAGAACTCGGCAGAACCAGAGAAACAGCCTTAGCTGCCCCAGCGAGAAGTAAAGTCTCACTTTCCCTTTTGGTCCAGTAGACTGGACTTTTAAGGTAAAGTGGCCACTGGACCAAAAGGTAAAGTGGCTACTGGACCTCCGCGGAACCCTAATGGTATCAATGGGTTGTCAATTCTAACCCCCTACGGGGTTGATACTGGACACACTACCCCCGAGGGTCACACATAGAGAGTAAGTAAGAGGGATGTTCAGGGTCCAGTGATGGCTCTTAGGAGGGGGCCTAGCCCCCCCTCATCAAGAGCCTAGTGAGGTAGCCTAGCTAGGGTCCCTGTGAGTTGTGTTCAGAGTTCACTGATCGGTCTAGTGAGCGGAGCCAGGGGCCGAGGGGAACCTCCCCGCCATCACGGCCCAAGTGTGGTTGCAGGCTGGGGCAGCCCCGGCAACGCCATGCGACCACCCAGGCTCGGCGTCGCGCCGCCCGACCACCACGCCCGCCGCTTCCCCCGCAGTGTTCCCGTCAGGGCACCCTCGGGGGTATTTTTGGTTCCCCGCCTTCACCCCTCACGGTCTCCCGTGCAGGGGTATTTTTGCGAGTCCCCAGGACTCCGCTGAGGCCCTTCCGAGTTGCCCCCGGTGGATTGGGTGCCGCCGCCACCTACAGGCCCCTCTGCGGGCTTCCTAGAGGCCCTGAGTGGGTCCCCTGCGGTTCCCATGACCCAGTCCTCTGCGGTCCCCCGATGGTGCGGCCCAAATTGGCGAAAAGTCTGAGCGGGCATCACCTACCGGGGGGAGGTCGCAATACCCCCCGTGGGGTGGTCGGCTGCCCCAGGGGCGCGGCGTAGCCGGATGACCACACGCCTCGCGCGGCCCCCGACTGGCAACCCCCGCGCGTCCCGCCACGGCCCGGCACTTGCCCCGCAGCGTGGTGCGACCATCCCCCGACAGCGTGCCCGCCCGCGTCCCCTCCGGTGCCGGCCCCGGCCATGCTGCGCCCCCGGCACGCCGCCCCATCACGCCACGCCCCATACCCTGAGGGCTATACCGTAAACCCACCCTCACGGCCCCTCCGCAAGCCCGCAGATTGCCAGCATCGCCCAGCCCAGATTTGTCCATACGAATAACAGTTGATTTCGGTATGTCTATGCGGTATGTCCTGCCCCTCCACCGCACCCAGGCGCAGCACAGCGCCCTCAGGCAAGGCAGAACACCGATGGCGACCAAGACGAAGCGAGCGGCCCTCTACCTTCGGGTCTCGACCGATGGGCAGACCACCGAGAACCAGCGGCGGGTCCTCTGTGAGGTTGCCGAGCGGCGGGGGTGGTCGGTCGTCACGGTCTACGAGGATGCCGGGATTAGCGGGGCCAAGGGGCGGGACCGCAGGCCGGGCTTCGATGCCATGCTGAAGGATGCCACGCGGCGGCGCTTCGATGTGCTGATGTTCTGGTCGATTGACCGGCTGGGCCGCAGCACGGCGATGGTCGCAACGGCGCTGGCCGAGCTAGAGGCGGCGGGGGTCAGCATCTATGCCGACAAGGAAGCGATGGACGCGACCACCCCCCACGGCCGGGCGATGCTGCAAATGGCGGCGGTCTTCGCGGAGCTAGAGCGGGGCATGATCCGTGAGCGTGTCATGGCGGGGCTTGAGCGGGCGAAGGCGCAGGGTGTGCGGCTGGGGCGGCCGACCGTAGCGACCAAGGTGGAGGACGCGATACGGGACCGTCTGGCGCAGGGGCATGGGATGCTGCGGATAGCGAAGGAACTGGCGATTGGCGTCTCCACCGTGCAGCGCGTGAAGCGGAGCGTCGCGGGCGCGGCAGGGGCCGGCTAGCGGCACCGAGCAGAACGTTGGGAGGTAGCCGAGGTAAAGTAGACTGGACCTTTTGGTAAAGTGAGACTGGACCAAAAGGTAAAGTCGTCACTGGACCACGCGTGGCCTTAACGTGGCATCCTATGTTTTTTGATCCCGCCACAGGGGAGATTATTCCTCACACTATCTACCCTTCCCCGCGAGTCCGCTTCAGCCATGCTTGGTCCCGCTGGAAACCCCCAGCGCAGCACAAGGAGAACCGGACATGGTGAACGTTGAATTTGAGGGCGGGGCGGTGTTCCTCCGCATTGGCCGGGTAGAGGTCTACGGGCGGCGCGAGAGGCCCGCACGGTGGGCCTGGGAGCGGGAGCCGGGGTCAGTGGAGGTTATGGCCGGGCTGTTCCGCCTGACCGTCTCCAAGGCCCCTGGGGAGCGCGAGCGGGCAGCCTCGCGGGGAGCGATGCGGGACCTGATGGGCGGATAGGTGTCGGAGACGCCACGCACGTTCGCTGGGATGGTTCTAGGCGTTATACGTCAGGAGCGATGGTAACAATCGTCTGCTGGGGTGTTGTTGTAATGGATAGCGGTTCTGAGGGCGGGGGAACCATCATTCCAATCCGAGCCACCTGAACGGCAAAACCTGCGGCTTGGAGAGCGGCACGCAAGGCACTGTGCATGGCGTCCACTCTTTGCGACCCGGTAGCGGATATCAGAACGGGCACCCCGCGCGGGCACGCTCCGACGACTTGGTGGATGAGATCGGACGTGAGTTCAAAACGCGGTCTACCAATAGAGACGGGACCGATGATGCCGTTGTTTGTGCCGAAGTTGTTAAACGTATCTCTTGCCATACGTTCGTCTCCCGCTGTGTTTGCGTGTTCGGCCGGCTTAGGTGCGGTGACCCAAAGCCAACCGAGTATTCCAAAACCCACGATGGCGCAGGCGCTACCACCAATGCCGAGCGGCTTGTTTGGCCCGGGAAGCGAGTCCCATGTCCCGATTAGCCCCAGCCCCACCGTCAGGAAGCCACCGCCTACGATGCCAAGGACGTGCCTGCGATCCATGCGACGAGATTAGGTCTGGGGCATGTATTGCTGCAATGCGCATTATGAAAGCTACGCTCCGCGCTGGTTGCCATATCGGAGTGCGCGTCGGGGCCTTCGCCATTCGTCGTCTTCCTCGCGGCAGTTTTCAGCCACCTCTCAAGGGCGTCCTAGAGAATGGTGGCGAAGCGGAGGCCGGCGACCTCTATGTGCCCGCCGCGTGCCCCCAAAGGCCATACTGGCCACGAAAGCTCAGGGCCCCGCCGCTTCACCCGATGGGCAGCCTCACCGCCTCTACGCACTCCCTTAGCCGGGCCGCGTCGTCCCCGCCGAAGTAGACCCCCAACGTCATCCCGTTCAGCGCATGGCCTGTCACCTGCTCGACGACATGCTTGGGCTGGCCCCGTCGGATGGCGGTCGTTACGAACCATCGGCGGAAGCTGTGGAAGTTGACCAAGCTGCGACGCTTGCCTTCGGCCTGCTCATCGACCCCCACCCCGTCCCGCTTGCGGTAATGCCCGAACCGCTTTGACGCGGCCATGCTGCGCTCTCGACCCTCCACCAACGCGCCCGGTTCGTGGAATAGGTAGCCGGTCGGCTCCTTGCCCTTCACGCGCCGCGCCACGATGGCCGCGAGGTCTGGATGGATGGGCACCTTGCGGACCCCCGCCCTGGTCTTGGCAACCCGAATGTCGAACATACCCTGGGCGCAATACCGCACTTGCAGCCGGTAAATCTCCTCGATCCGCATCCCGGAGAGCGCCGCAACCCGCATGAGGTCGGCAAGCTCGGGGTCGGCCGGACCATTCAGCAGCGCGACCAATTCGGCGTCCGTAAAGGGTCGTTCGGTCTCCCCTCCGCGTCCGTTCGCGGCGGCCTTCGCGGGGGCCTGACGGTCCCATGGGTTGCGGTCGTCGGGCACGTGCCCCTTGCGACCAAGCCAGACCCAATAGCTCCGACAAGCGGAGACCTTGCGCTGCACCGTCTTCGCATCCAGGCCCGTCCGGGTCAGATGCTCGGTCACGTAGCGGCCGGCGGCGCGGCGGTCGATTGCTTCCACGGTGGGGGGCAGGCTCGCGCCCTTCATCCAGCCTTCCAGGCCCTTCAGGTCGCCCTCTAGCTGGCGCTTTGTGCGCGGCTGGTAGGGTCCCTTTGCGCCGCCCTCGCGGAGCCAGTCGCCAAGGTGGTGCAGGAGTGGCGTTGCGATCCCCGCCGCGATGCCCGCGAACGCCCCGGCCGCAGCGTCACCATCCGCCCGTCTGATTTCTTCGACGCGCTCCCCGATCAGGTCATCCACAAGGCCCTCTTGGTGGTCTTCGCGGTCGGGGTCGCCCATGGCGTTGACCCGCTCGCCCCGCGATGCCATTTCCTTCACCCCGCGCCACGCGAAGGCTTCATCCAAGAGGGGGTCGTGTGTCCCCTTGTCGGCCTGTGCAATGCGTGCCTGGAAGTCGGCAATGGCTTCATACCGCCGGGCCTGAGCTACCCTGAGTTCTCGCGTCTTCAGCGAGCGTCTGAGCTTTTTGCCTAGCTTGGCGTGGAGCCGAAGGGGCACGTAGACCACCGCATACCAACCCTGCCGACGCCGTTCGAGCCACCGAGTATCCGACATGACCACCCCACAGACCACCCCACGTTCACCACCCCACGTTAGGCACTATGAGGCCAGAAAACTAGCCATTTCCTGGGGTCCAGGTGGTCTAAACTGAGGGTCCCTCTCCCTCCGCCAATACTCGTAGGAATCCGCCATTTTTTGACGTTTATGCCTTCAATCCCCACATCAATCCCCACATGGAACCTGCGAACTGTCGCGAACCGATGCGACCTAGCCAGAGTTCTCTGCGGGCAAGCTGATCCGCTACCGCAGGCTGCCGCCTGCGTCCAGCGGACCCCTTCCCGCGCAGCAGCGGCGGCAAAAGTGGCGGCCAGGATGATTGCCAGGACCGCGGTGTTACCGGCGATCGAAAGCGTTGCCGCGCCCGGCAGGACAGCGATGGATGTGATCCGCCGGCTGAAGAGCTGCACCGCGGCGGCCGAACAGGTGATGGCCTTTGCGCGGATGGGTGACGGCTCGGTGAAGATGTCGAAGGCGCGGCTGGCGGCAAGCGAGCACCGTCGGCGTAGCCTGTTGACGGCGGTGAAGCTGCACGGAGCCATTCGCGGTGTGGCCGACATTGATCGGTTCCATGATGAGCTGGTCGGTGTGGTGGCGGAAGTGGCGAAGGAATATCGGCTGGCGGCTGAGCTGCTACTGAACGGAGTGCGGCGCGTCGCGGCGCGGTGGGGTGGGTGAACGCCGCATCGTTCAGCGTCGGCGGGCCGGCTGGAGCGGTGCCTGAACCTGTTCGCGGACCGATGTGGCTATATGTGCTTGAGTCGGCCGCTTTCGCACCTGAATGGGCGTTCGCGGGAGGAGTGAGGACTTGAGGGCGAAGGGGATGACGGAAGACATCAAGCCAATCTGGCAGGACGATCGCCCGCCCCTGTCACCGACGGTCGGCCGCATGTTTACGGGCTGGCCTTTGACGGACCGCAGCCGCGTAACTGCGCTCAAACGGTTCCCGGCGACCCACAAGGAAGTGGTGGCGCACCATGTCACCGACTTGTTCGGAGTGGCTCCGGGTACGGCGCCTCCGACCTCGGCGAAGCTGCGCGTGGTGGGCCTAGCCGATCGCGACGGCCTCCACGCCTTGGCGGTCGAGGTGAAGGGCAGCCCCGCGCGGCCGGACGGCGGCGTCTACCACCTGACCGTGTCCCATGCCGAGCATCGGCGGTTCGTCGATTCGAACGCCCTGATGGCGGCCTGGCCCTGCATCACAGCGTCATGGAATGCAGCCGGCGGGCGTTGATGGCGGATCAACCCCACGAGATAGCGCAGGGGTTGCGCAAGGTCGCGGTCACAGAGAGGGGAGAATGCGGAACCTGCGAATCGCCTGGATACTCGCTGCGCGTGGGGCAACTCGACGGCCAAAATTCGGGTTCTCCGGTGACCGAAGTATGCCATGCGCAACGAGGAAGCCAGTCTAAAATGGCAAAATTCGTCGCGGGCAGGGAGCTTACTTCAAATAATCAAGCTGTTTTTGTTGCTGGAAACGGGCGCTTTCGCATGCTGCTGCGCCTCGGTAGAAAACAATAAACGCCACCAGACTGCCCCGGCGCGGCGAGTCAACACGGACAGCCAAGGGCTTTCCGTTCGCATCAGCTTGCAAGACGCGGACGGTATCTTCCAGCCCATTAGCGCGATCCATTCGGATGTTTTCAGCCGGAGAGGACGGGGCGCGGGCGGCAATGCAGCTTCCATCGCGGGTTATCAGAAACCACGTTCCAGCGCTGCGCTGCTGATAGACCGCCGTCGCAGCAGCGCGAGCTAAGGCGCGGTCGGCAACGATTTTGGCGGGATCGTAGCCTACCTGCGCGGCTTGAGCGGGAGTCACATAGCCCAACGCGGGAGGGGCAGCCTGGCTCCGTCGGCCGACAACACAGTCATCGAACGGATCGCCCGTCCGCCGTTCGTGTCGGGGAGATGGCGCAGTCCCGGAGCCGCCTCTCAGCGGAAGGTTTGGTCAGCTCAGTCGCCGCAAATCGCTTGCCTGATCCTGCTTGTGGGACACCAGGACCTCCCATCCTCGCCGATCCGAAGTGAGCTTCCCATAAATGCGCCCCTGGTCGTCCTGGCCGGTATGTAAGCGGCGGCGCAAAAGTAGGCCGGTGAGGGGGGTGTCGTCCTGCTCGATGTGCGCCCGCCAGACGAATACGCCGCTGGCCACCTGCCGGGCGCGCTGAACGTGCCGCCCGACCGGCTGGACGTGGCGATCGCGGCGCTGCCGCGCGACCGCGAGGTGGTCGCCTACTGCCGCGGCCCCTATTGCGTGCTGTCGTTCGAGGCGGTGGCGGCACTGCGCCGCCAGGGCTTCCGCGCCCGCCGGCTGGAGGACGGATTTCCCGAATGGAAAGCCGCCGGCCTCGCCGTGGAGGCCGCCTGAGGCCTCAGGGGTTGAGGACGATCACGATCACCCCCAGCAGGCACAGCAATCCGCCCAGGATGCCGCTCTCATAGCGCTCCAGCGCCGCCAGCCGCAGCCGTTCCAGCCCGGCCAGCGTCAGCGCGGTGAACAGCATCATGCCGGCCACGGTCGCCGCGCCGAGGATCGTGCTCAGCAGCACGAAACCGGCCCAGCCATAGGCGATGCCCGAGAGATAGACCGGCAGGAAACCCTCGCAGGGCGAAAAGGTCAGCAGCGCCAGCAGGCTCAGGATCGCCGCGGTGTCCGACCGCCGCGTGGCGGCGACCGGCGCCGCATGCGCGTGCGGCTGGTGGTGCACATGCCCGTGGTCGTGCCCGTGATCGTGATCGTGAGAATGGTCGTGGCGGTGGTCGTGCGCATGATCATGGCCACGCCGCCACGGCAGCTGCCAATGATGGTGCCCGCCCTGCCCGCGCAGCTGCCGCGCGATGTAGTAGCCGCCGAACAGGATCAGCACGCCGCCGGCCAGCAGCGGCAGGATGCCGCCGGTCCAGCGGCTGGTCTCGATGCCGAACCACACCACCAGGGCGCCCAGGAACGCGGTGAACACCACGTGCCCGAGCCCGGCCAGCGCCGTCACGGCAAGCGTCTTGCCGCGCCCCCAGCCCTGGCCGCGGCTGGCCAGCACGAAAGGCAGCCAATGCGTCGGGATGGCGGCGTGCAGAAACGCCACCAGAAAGCCGGTCGCGGCAATCGGTACCAGCATCGACAGGTTCATCACGTGTGCTCCACGCCGCGCCTGGGGGACGATTGGCGCGGCAGCGATTGGCGCGGCGGCTGCCAGCCCAGCAGGCGCAACGCGTTCATGGTCACCAGCACGGTCGCACCTGTGTCGGCCAGGATCGCCGGCCACAGTCCCGTCATGCCAAGCACCGTGGTCACCAGGAACACGGCCTTGAGCCCGAGCGCGATCGTGATGTTCTGTCGAATATTGGCCATCGTGCGCTTGGACAGGGCCACCATCGCGGCGACGTCGCTCACGCGCCCGTGAAGGGTTGCGGCGTCGGCCGTTTCCAGGGCCACGTCGGTGCCGCCGCCCATGGCGATGCCGACATCCGCCGCGGCCAGGGCTGGCGCGTCGTTGATGCCGTCGCCGACCTTGGCCACCAAGAATCCGCTGCCCTTCAGCTCGCCTATGATCCGCTGCTTGTCCTGCGGCAGCAACTCGGCACGAACCTCGATCCCAAGCTGGCTGCCGATGGCTTCGGCCGTGCGCCTGTTGTCCCCGGTGAGCATAATGGTCCTGATGCCCGCATCGGCCAGCGCCTTCAGGCCGGCCTTGGCATCGGGCCGAGGCTCGTCCCGCATGGCGATCGCGCCTGCCACCAAACCGTCAGCGACCAGCACGGAGACGGTTTTACCCTCCTCGTTGAAGCTGGCGATTTGCACTGCCTGATCGGATGTGAGCGCGATCCGGTCGCCTGCGGCCTGCGGCGAGCCGAAAAACACCTCGATACCGTCGACCGTGCCTGTGATCCCCTTTCCTCCGATCGCCGTGGCATCGATGATCTGTGGCACGTCAACGCCTTGCGCAGCGGCCCGGTCAAGGATCGCCTTGGCCAGCGGATGGCTAGATCCGGTTTCCAGAGCGGCGGCAAGCCTGAGCACGTCTTGCTCCGGGCGGCCGAAACCGAGCACGTCGGTCGCCCGCGGCTTGCCCTCGGTCAGCGTGCCGGTCTTGTCGAAAGCGACTAACGTGATCTTGCCCAGACTCTCCAGGACAGCGCCCCCCTTGAGCAGCAACCCGCGCCGAGCACCTGCCGACAAGGATGCCGCGATCGCCGCTGGCGTCGAGATCACCAAGGCGCACGGACAGCCGATCAGGAGGATGGCGAGGCCCTTGTAGATCCATTCGCTCCAGGCACCACCAGCCAGCAGCGGCGGAATGACGGCCACCAGCGCGGCGACTACGACGACGCCCGGCGTATAATATCGAGAGAACCGATCGATGAAGCGTTCGGTGGGCGCCTTGCTCTCCTGGGCTTCCTCGACCAACCGGACGACGCGCGCGATCGTGTTGTCGGCGGCGGCGGTGGTAACGCGGATGCGCAGTGCGGCGTCGCCGTTGACCGTTCCCGCGAACACGGTGGCATCCTCACCCTTGCGCACCGGCGTGCTCTCCCCGGTGACGGGTGCCTCGTCGATCGCGCTCTCGCCCGAGACGATCACGCCGTCGGCGGGAATGCGGTCGCCCGGGCGTACCAGGATGAGAGAGCCGACCGTGAGGGCTTCCGCCGGCACCTCCCGCGTCCTCCCGCCCTGCTCCAGCAGCGCCGTCGTTGGCACCAAGGCGGTAAGCGACTGGATGCTGGCTCGCGCCTTGCCCGCCGCCACCCCTTCCAACAATTCGCCGATGAGAAAGAGGAACACCACAGCAGCGGCCTCTTCACTCGCGCCGATGGTCACGGCCCCGACAGCGGCGATCGTCATCAACATCTCGATCGAGAACGGTGTGCCGGCAAGCGCCGCCATGATCGCGCGTCGTGCAATCGGCACCAGCCCCACCAGCATCGCCGCCGTGAAGATCCAGGATTCCAGTCCCGGAACCAGCTTGCCAATACCATAGGCCGCGACCAGAGCTGCGCCGCTCGCGATTGTCAGTTGCCCCTTTCGGCTTTTCCACCACGGCCCGGTAGCAGGACCATGATCGTGGCCATGCAGGCCGGCGACGGTCTCGTTGCTCGGCCCACCCTCGTGCCTACGACCGTGATCATGTCCTGTATCGCCATGACCGTCAGACCCGCGCTCATGGCCGTGGCCATCGTGATCGCGATGGGTGTGATCATGGCGGTGTCCGTGGTCGTGGCCGTGATCATGTCCCTCGTGGTGATGAACGTGGCCATGGTCATTGACGTCGTGATCATGCCCACAGCCGCAGGTCTCGGTCGCCTTCGGTGCAGTATCGCCGAACGATCGGCCAGGGATGACGGCGAGCTTGTAGCCCAGCCCAGTTACTTTCTTTGCAATCGCCGGAGCAATCGCCTCGTCATCGACATGGCGAACGGTCATCGTGCCGGCAGTAACCGATACCGAGACATCCTCGACCCCTCGCACACGCCGCACCGCCGTGTCGATCTTTGCCGCACATGAAGCGCAATCCATACCGTCGACGCGATAGCGGCTCTGTTGTGTTGGGTTCGCCATGGTCAATCCTCGATGCGTTTGGCGTAGCGCTACATCCTCTAGCGGCTAGAGGAGCAAATGGCATGGTCGCCCGGCTGGAATCGGGACCGACCACCCCGCCTACGCGCGGACTTGATCGCCGCCGGTCCATCGCCATCTCCTGCAGCGACTGGAGGATCGATGCGTCAGGACATTTCCATCGGCGAAGCGGCGCGGATCACCGGCGTCAAGGTGCCGACCATCCGCTACTACGAGCAGATCGGCCTGCTGCCGGCGCCGCCGCGCACCGAAGGTAACCGGCGCAGCTACCGCGCCGCAGAGTTGCGGCGGCTGGCCTTCATCCGACACGCCCGCGAGCTGGGCTTCGACATCGCGGCGATCCGGACCCTGCTCGCCTTGCAGGACGATCCCGGGCAACCCTGCGTGACGGCCGATGGCATCGCCAAGGCGCGCCTGCTCGAGGTCGAGCAGCGCATCGCGAGCTTGACCGCGCTCAGGGCCGAGTTGGAGGCAATGGTCGAGGGATGCCGCCACGGACGCCTGGCCGAGTGTCGCGTCATTGAGGTGCTGGCCGATCATGGGCAATGCATGCACCCGCACCATTAGCGTGATGACCGCAGGTGGAATCCCACGCAGGTCTGAATCACGCGACAAAACAAAAGGCTGGTGCGGGATGCCCTCGCCTATCAGAAGGCATCCCGCACTAGCCGGTCGAGGACTCAGCCAATCGCCTCCTCGAGCAGGAGCAGCGCAAGAAAGCCGGCGAAAAACATCGCCGTCACCCATGGCCGGTCGGGCGTCTCATGGGCCTCGATCAGCAGTTCCTCAGTGACCAGGTACAGCAGGGCTATCAGCCCGAACGCAAAGAAACCGGTCACGACCGGCCCGGGTAGCAGCGCCACCGGCGCACCCAGCAGGGCGCCGGCCGGCAGCAGGAGCACGAGTGCCGCCGTGATCCCGACGATCCCGACGCGGGAACGGACGCTCCGGCCGAGTTCGTTGGCCACGGTCAAGCCAAGGAACAAGACCTCGATCGTAAGGGCAATCGTCAGTAGCAGCCCGGCCTTCGGACCGGCCGCAAATCCCATCCCAAGCACCAGCCCGTCGATCAGGATGTCGATGCCGATCGCCGCCAGCAGTCCGGCCGGCCCCCGGACCCGCGTCTCCAATTGTTTCACGGCCAGCATGGTGGCGACGCCGATCACACCGCCGCTTACCGTCGCCCAGGGCCCCCCCGGTGCATGATATCGGGTAGGATTTCGCCGGACGCCGCCGCGAACACGACCCCAGCAGCGAAATGCTGTATCGCGCTGACGCTTATCGGCCCGGGCCGTGTGTGCACCGCCACCACAGCGCCGATAATGGCAGCCGCGGCCGGGATCGTGGTATAAGTCCAAGCCGGAACCGCCATCAGGTCGCCCTCGGATTGCCCGCCATGTCGCGGTCATAGACGGGGGTGGTCAGTCGAAAAGGCGGCCGAGAAAGCCGCGCCCATGCCGGCCATGCCCGTCTCGGCCGTGTCCATGTCCGCCATGGGACCCATATCCGCCCTGGCGATATGCATCCGGGCTGGCCGGCGCCTCGCCGGTCCCGCCCCATGGCCCGGATGCGTTAGTCAGCCCAGCCGGCGGCGCGGATGACGGTGACGGATCCGTCTGCGATGCCGCCCGCACCTCGGCCGCGCTTCGCTCGATGATCTTGTCGAGCTCGCCGCGGTCCAGCCACACGCCGCGGCATTTCGGGCAATAGTCGATCTCGATATTCTGCCGTGCGCTCATCATCAGGTCCACACGGCAGGCGGGACACAGTAGGCCGGCGCTTTCAGCTCGTTCCATCTTCCAACTCCATCATCAACCAGTCGGAAGCGAGGGTATTTCCTCTAGCGGCTAGAGGAGCAAGCATCTGAAAGCTTCGATGATCTGCAATGGAAGCTGTGGCAGGCGCTGAAACTGTCCTAATCCGCGATAGCATCGCCGTTGTCGGGCAAAATGGCCACCCACCGCCTGACTCAGGCCATCTTTACCGCACTAGTCGCTTCAGTCCGCGCCACCCAGCGAATGTTGGATTCCGGTTCCGACCGCTCCGCCAATACTCGCAGAAATCCGCCATTTTTTGACGTTTATGCCTTCAATCCCCACATCAATCCTCACATGGAACCTGCGTGTGAATAAGCATGGAAAAAGGACCCCCTTGGAGGGGTGATCGGCGTCCAAAAGGGACCCCTCTGACTATGGGGTTCACGATGTCTCCCGTGCAGAGCGGGGGCCTGGATCAGGATGCTGGTAATG
>Ga0209952_1000261_pt1 | contig 134981 bp, 107 predicted proteins | sample ThiBiot_750_biof_2_FD_183951 | JGI IMG/M metagenome (GOLD analysis project Ga0209952, IMG submission 183951) | Wastewater bioreactor microbial communities from Cape Town, South Africa - Thiocy_cont_750_biof (SPAdes) | ecosystem: Engineered > Bioreactor > Thiocyanate-remediating >...
ACGCTGACCGGCGGGGCCGGGCAGGATGTGTTCCGGCTCGGCTATTCGGCCGGCTACAACGCCAACTACAACACCGGCGCGCTGCACGCCGACGTGATCACCGATTTCCAGGCCGGCGCGGGCGGCGACGTGCTGGACCTGGGCTACTACCTGACCGCCTATCTGACCGGTTGGGACGGCGCCACCAATCCGTTCGCCATCGGCTTCCTGCGGCTGTTCCAGTCGGGCGCGGATACCGTGCTGCAGCTCAGCCATGACGGCACCGGGGCGAGCTGGGTGGATGTGGTGACGTTGCAGAACGTCACCGCGACGGCGGTGCTCGCGGCCAATATCGCCCAGGGCTGGAGCCCGCCGGGGGTGGGCGTGAGCCTTGGCGGCGATGACGGGGACAATAATCTCAGCGGCGGGTCGGATGCCGATACGCTGGCGGGCAATGGCGGCAACGACACGCTGTACGGCAATGCCGGGGCGGACAGCCTCTCGGGCGGCGACGGCGGCGACAACCTCCAGGGCGGCGACGGGTCGGACAGCCTGGATGGCGGCGAGGGCAACGACACGCTGTATGGCAGTGCCGGGGCGGACACGCTGGCCGGCGGCAACGGCAACGATTCTCTCGACGACACCCAGGGCGCCAATTCGCTGGATGGCGGGGCGGGCAACGACATCTTCGCCGACGTGGCGAGCGGCGACACCGGCAGCACGCTGACCGGCGGGGCCGGGCAGGATACCTTCCAGCTCGGCTATTCGGCCGGCTACAACGCCAACTACAATCCGGGCGCGCTGCACGCCGACGTGCTCACCGATTTCCAGGCCGGCGCGGGCGGGGATGTGCTGGACCTGGGCTATTACCTGACCGGCTACCTGTCGGGCTGGGACAGCAGCACCAATCCGTTCGCCGCCGGCTTCCTGCGGCTGTTCCAGTCGGGCGCGGACACCGTGCTGCAACTCAGCCATGACGGCACCGGGGCGAGCTGGGCCGATGTGCTGACGCTGCAGAACGTTACGGCGGCCTCGTTTACCGCGGCCAATATCGCGCAGGGCTGGAACCCGCTGGGGGCGGCGGGCAGCAGCACCAGCGGCGATGACGGCAACAGCACTCTCAGCGGCGGGCCGGACAACGACACGCTGGCGGGCAATGGCGGCAACGACACGCTGTATGGCAATGCCGGGGCGGACAGCCTGTCGGGCGGCGACGGCGACGACAACCTCCAGGGCGGCAATGGGGCGGACAGCCTGGATGGCGGCGAGGGCAACGATTCGCTGTACGGCGGCACCGGGGCGGACACGCTGGCCGGCGGCAACGGCAACGACTATCTCGACGACACCCAGGGCGCCAATTCGCTGGATGGCGGGGCGGGCAACGACACGTTCGACGATGTGTCGAGCGGCGACACCGGCAGCACGCTGACCGGCGGGGCCGGGCAGGATGTGTTCCGGGTCGGCTCCTCGGCGGGCTACAACGCCAACTACAACACCGGCGCGCTGCACGCCGACGTGATCACCGATTTCCAGGCCGGCGCGGGCGGCGACGTGCTGGACCTGGGCTACTACCTGACCGCCTATCTGACCGGTTGGGACAGCAGCACCAATCCGTTCACCACCGGCTTCCTGCGGCTGTTCCAGTCGGGCGCGGACACCGTGCTGCAGCTCAGCCATGACGGCACCGGGGCGAGCTTGGTGGACGTGGTGACGTTGCAGAACGTCACCGCGACGGCGGTGCTCGCGGCCAATATCGCCCAGGGCTGGAGCCCGCAAGGGGTGGGGCAGGTGCTGCTCGGCGGCAACGCCAACGACTACCTGAGCGGCGGGTCGGACAACGACACGCTGGGCGGCAATGGCGGCGCGGACACGCTGATCGGCGGCGGCGGGAACGACCTGCTGGCCGGCGACAACGGCAACGACTCGCTCAGCGGCGGCACCGGCGCGGACAGCCTGGATGGCGGCGATGGCGCGGACTCGCTGTACGGCAACCTGGGCGACGATACGCTCGCCGGCGGCAGCGGCAACGACCTGCTGGACGATACCCAGGGCGCCAATTCGCTGGATGGCGGCGACGGCAACGACGTGATCGGCGACCTGTCGGGCGGCGATACCGGCAGCACGGTCACCGGCGGGCTGGGGCGGGACATCTTCCGGTTCGACTATGGCGCCGGGTATGCGGCGAACTACAACCCGGGTGGGCTGCATGCCGATGTGGTCACCGACTTCCAGGCGGGGGTCGGGGGCGACATCATTGACCTGGGCTATTACGTCCTCGGCTACAGCAACTGGACGCAGGGGACCAACCCGTTCACCACCGGCTACCTGCAGGCGGTGCAGAGCGGGGCGGATACGCTGTTGCAGCTTTCGCACGCGGCCGACGGCACCTGGGTGACGCTGGTCACCTTGCAGAACGTGACCGCCACCAACCTGGTGTCGGATAATTTCGGCACCTCCTCGTTCAACACCGGCGGCGGGGCGACCGCGCCGGACCTGAACACCAGCCAGACCGGCACCAATATCGACGACACCCTGGCCGGTGGCGACAGCAACGACACGCTGTACGGGCTGGCGGGCAATGACAGCCTGGTCGGCAATGGCGGCAACGACTACCTGAGCGGCGATGACGGGGCGGACACGCTGGCCGGCGGGGGAGCGTCGGATACGCTGTATGGCGGCAGCGGTGACGACAGCCTGGATGGCGGCAGCGGCGGGGACCGGCTGTATGGCCAGGCGGGGGCCGATACGCTGGCGGGCGGGGATGGCAACGACTCCCTGAGCGACACCGAGGGGGCGAATTCGCTCGACGGCGGCGCGGGCAACGACACGATCGACAGCGTGTCGGCCGGCGATACCGGCAGCACGCTGACCGGCGGGACCGGGCAGGACAGCTTCGTGTTCGCCAACACGCCCGGCTATAACCCGGGGACGTTCCATGCCGATACCGTCACCGACTTCGTCGCCGGGGCGGGGGGCGACCAGCTCGATGTCGGGCAGTTGCTGCAGTGGTCGCAGTATTATGATGGCTGGGACAGTACGACCAACCCGTTCACCACCGGCTATCTGCGCCTGCTGCAAAGCGGGGCGGACACGCTGGTGCAGTTGGACCGGGACGGCGCCGGCGCGACCGACAGCTGGGTGACGGTGCTGACGCTGTCCAACACCAGCGCCGCGGCGCTGACCGCGGACAACATCACGCAGGGCTGGAACCCGCAGGGGCTCGCCGGGCTGGTGCTCACCGGCTCGGATGGCGGCAATGACAGTCTGACCGGAGGTGTCAACGCCGACACCATCAGCGGGCTGGGCGGCAACGACACGCTCTCGGCCGGTTACGGCAACGACAGCGTGGATGGCGGCGCTGGCGACGACACCCTGTCGGGCGATACCGGCGCGGATACGCTGCTGGGCGGCACCGGCAACGACTACCTGGATGGCGGGACCGGCGGCAACAGCCTGGATGGCGGCGCCGGCAACGACACGCTCACCGCGTCCACCGGCAACGACACGCTGCTGGGCGGCGACGGCAACGATTCCCTGAGCGACAGCCAGGGGGCGAATTCGCTGGACGGCGACGCGGGCGACGACACGATCGGCGGCGTGTCGGGCGGCGATACCGGCAGCACGCTGACCGGCGGGACCGGGCAGGACAGCTTCGTGTTCGCCAACACGCCCGGCTATAACCCGGGAACGTTCCATGCCGACAGCATCACCGACTTCGCTACCGGGGCGGCGGGCGACACGCTGGATATCGGCGGGTTGCTGCAATGGTCGCAGTATTACGGGGGCTGGGACACCACGACCAACCCGTTCACCACCGGCTATCTGCGCCTGCTGCAAAGCGGGGCGGACACGCTGGTGCAGTTGGACCGGGACGGCGCCGGCGCGACCGACAGCTGGGTGACGGTGCTGACGCTGTCCAACACCAGCGCCGCGGCGCTGACCGCGGACAACATCACGCAGGGCTGGAACCCGCAGGGGCTCGCCGGGCTGGTGCTCACCGGCTCGGATGGCGGCAATGACAGTCTGACCGGAGGTGTCAACGCCGACACCATCAGCGGGCTGGGCGGCAACGACACGCTCTCGGCCGGTTACGGCAACGACAGCGTGGATGGCGGCGCTGGCGACGACACCCTGTCGGGCGATACCGGCGCGGATACGCTGCTGGGCGGCACCGGCAACGACTACCTGGATGGCGGGACCGGCGGCAACAGCCTGGATGGCGGCGCCGGCAACGACACGCTCACCGCGTCCACCGGCAACGACACGCTGCTGGGCGGCGACGGCAACGATTCCCTGAGCGACAGCCAGGGGGCGAATTCGCTGGACGGCGACGCGGGCGACGACACGATCGGCGGCGTGTCGGGCGGCGATACCGGCAGCACGCTGACCGGCGGGACCGGGCAGGACAGCTTCGTGTTCGCCAACACGCCCGGCTATAACCCGGGAACGTTCCATGCCGACAGCATCACCGACTTCGCTGCCGGGGCGGCGGGCGACACGCTGGATATCGGCGGGTTGCTGCAATGGTCGCAGTATTACGGGGGCTGGGACACCACGACCAACCCGTTCACCACCGGCTATCTGCGCGTGGCGCAGAGCGGGGCGGACACGCTGTTGCAGTTGGACCGGGACGGGACGGCCAACGGCGCCGGCTGGGTGACCGTGGCGACGTTGCAGAACCTCGGCACCATGCCGGTGGTGGGGTATACGACCACGCCGATCGACCTTTCCACGGGGCAGGATGCCGGCGGCGCGCTGCTGGCCAGTTCGGGCCTGGCGGACGCCCATTGGACGGTGGACCAGGCCGGCGGCGGCACCGCGGCGGCGCAGGCGGTGCTGAGCGGGGCGGCGGATTATTACAGCGGCTGGTATGGCGCGGATGGCAAATCCGACTGGATCGCCCGCTCGGCGGCGACCGCGCAGAACGGCTCGGACCTGTATTCCTTCCACACCAGCTTCGACCTGACCGGCTACGACCTGTCCACCGTGGCGCTGGGCGGGGCCTGGACCGCCGACGACGCCGCGCAGCTGGTGCTGAACGGCACGGTGATCGGCACGCTGTCCGGCCAATGGGGCACGCTGGCCGCGTTCGGCGTGGCCGGTGGCAGCGGGCTGCTGGTGCAGGGCGTCAACACGCTCGACATCACCATGACCTATGTCGCCAACCAGTGGGACGGCGCGCGGCTGGAGGGCGGCATCTCGGTGTTCGTGCCCGGCAGCGCGCTGACGGCGGACAATATCGCGCAGGGCTGGAACCCGAACGGGATCGCCGGCAGCGTGATCGACGGCGTCGATGGCGGCAACGACAGCCTGTCTGGCACGCTGAACGCCGACACGATGAGCGGGCTGGGCGGCAACGACACGTTGAACGGTGGCTATGGCGCCGACAGCCTGGACGGCGGCGGCGGCGACGACGCGCTGTATGGCGACTACGGCGCGGACACGCTGGCGGCCGGCTCGGGCAACGACTATGTCGACGGCGGCTATGGCGACGACAGCGTGGACGGCGGCAGCGGCAGCGACACGCTGCTCGGCAACTACGGCAACGACACCCTGGCCGGCGGCGACGGGCCGGATTCGCTGTCCGACCAGTATGGCGCGAACGTGCTCGACGGCGGCGCCGGCAACGATACCTTCGACCAGGTGGATGGCGGCGATACCGGCAGCACGCTGACCGGCGGCGGCGGGCAGGACCTGTTCCGGGTAGCCTACAACCCGGGCTATTACCCGGACAGCTTCCATGCCGACGTGATCACCGATTTCACGCCGGGCGCGGGCGGCGATGTGCTCGATATCAGCGGGCTGCTGCAGTGGTCGCAGTATTACGGCGGGTGGAACAACGCCAGCAATCCGTTCCTCAACGGCTATCTGCGGCTGGCGCAGTCCGGCGGCGACACGCTGTTGCAGCTGGACCATGACGGGCCGTCCGGCGCCGGCAGCTTCGTCACCGTGCTGACGTTGCAGAACACCAGCCTCGCGAACTTCACGGTCGATAATTTCCAGCCGGCCTGGGCGCCGCTGGCCACCGAATCGGTGGTGCAGGATGGCACCAGCGGCGACGATTTCCTGCAGGGCGGCATCGCCAACGACACGCTGAACGGGCTGGACGGCAACGACACCGTGGTCGGCTATTCCGGCGACGATTCGCTGTCGGGCGGGAACGGGAACGACTCGATCGATGGCGGCCAGGACAACGACACCATCGATGGCGGCAGTGGCGACAACACGTTGCTGGGCGGCAGCGGCAACGATTTGATCGCCAGCCTCGACGGCGCGGATTCGATCGACGCGGGCGACGGCAACGACACTGTCAGCGCCGGCGCTGGGAACGACACCGTGCTGGGAGGCGCCGGCACCGATTCGCTGCTCGGCGGCGACGGCAATGATTCCATCGCGGCGGCGGCCGGCAGCGAGGTGACCAGCGACTCCGTGGACGGCGGCGCCGGCGACGACAGCATCACCGGCAGCGAGGGCAACAACACGCTAGATGGCGGCGGCGGGGCCGACACGATGGTCGGCGGCGGCGGCAACGATTTCTATTACGTCGGCGACGCCGGCGACGTGGTGACCGAGCTGCCCGGCGGCGGCGCGGATACCGTGCAGTCCATGGTCTCGTTCGCGCTGCCCGACAATGTGGAGGATTTGCAGGCTGGCGGGGTGGCCGCGATCGCGCTTGCCGGCAATACCGGCGCCAATGTGCTGAGCGCCAACTCGGGCGGCGATACGCTGACCGGCGGGGACGGCAACGACACGCTGTATGGCGGCAGCGGCAACGACAGCCTGGGCGGCGATGCCGGCGCGGACCTGGTCTATGCCTATGGCGGCAACGACACCGTGACCGGCGATGGCGGCTACGACACCGTCTACGGCCAGGAGGGCGTCGACGCGATCACGGTTGCCAATAACAGCTACGTGGATGCCGGCATCGGCGACGACACCGTGACGGCAGGCAACAACGCGACCGTCTATGGCCAGGACGGCAACGACCAGTTCACGATCCAGGGCGGTGCCAGCCTGTACGACGGCGGCGCGGGCGCGGATGTGTTCGCCAATGTCTCGTCCAACACCGCGCATGGGGGGGCGGCCGATACGCTGACCGGCGGCGGCGGGGTGGATATCTTCAGGCTCTCCGCCGATCTGACGCTGACGATCACGCCCGAGGTGGTGACCGACTTCACCCCGGGCGCGGGCGGTGACGTGCTGGACCTGGCGGGCATCCTGTCTGGCCTGGCGGGCTACACGGCGGGCGACAACCCGTTTACCGGCGGCTTCCTGCGCATCGTGCAGGACGGCAACGACGTGGTGCTGCAGGTCGATCGCGACGGCGGCGCGGACGGGCTGGTGGACCTGCTGCGGTTGCAGAACGTGCTGGCGAGCGCGCTGACCGGGGCGAATTTCAGCGATGGCGCCGGCGCCTTCTTTACGCCCAACGGCGTGTCGCTGCACCAGGTGGGCGGCGCGGGGGCCGAAACCCTGACCGGCACACCGGGCAACGACACCATCGAGGGGCTGGACGGCAACGACAGCGCTACCGGGGCGGCCGGCGACGACAGCCTGGATGGCGGCGCCGGCAACGACACGCTGAGCGGCGGCGACGGCAACGACACGCTGCTGGGCGGGGACGGCAACGACTCGCTCACCGACGGCATCGGCAATGACAGCCTGAGTGGCGACGCGGGGCTGGATACGCTGTCCGGCCAGGCGGGCGACGACACGCTCTCGGGTGGCGACGGCAATGACGTGGTGGCGGACGGGTCGGGCGCCAACCTGCTGCACGGCGATGGGGGGGACGATTCCGTCAGCGGCACCGGGCAGCTGTTTGGCGATGACGGCAACGATACGCTGAGCGGTAACGGCACGCTGGATGGCGGGACCGGCAACGACCTGCTGTACCTCCAGGGCACCAGCAATTCCGGCTCGGGCGGCGATGGCAACGACACCATCTGGGGCGATGCCGGCGACGTGATCGATGGCGGTGCGGGGGCGGACGAACTGCACGGCGCTACCGGGGATGACACGGTGACCGGCGGCGCGGACAACGACACGCTGAGCGGCGGCGCCGGCAATGACAGCCTGGACGGCGGCACCGGCTACGACGTGGTGACCTATGCCGGGAATCTGTCCGACTACACGGTGACCGACGACGGCAGCGGCGGCATCTTCGTGCAGGACAACCGCGCCGGGTCGCCGGACGGCACCGACCATGTGGTGAACGTGGAACTGGTGCGTTTCGCCGACCAGGAGCTGTACTACAACACCCCGGCCGGCCAGGCGCTGACTGGCACGCCGGCCGACGACAGCATCTATGGCACCGACGGCAGCGACACCATCGGCTACGACAATCCGGTGCTGAACCTGCCGCCCGATTTCCTGCCGTACGACAATTCCGGCTTCGACCTGCTGAGCGGCAGCTACGGCAACGACTCCATCTATGGCGGGCGCGGCAACGACGTGCTGGACGGCGGCGCCGGGGCGGATACACTGATCGGCGGTCTGGCCAATGACACGCTGCAGGGCGGCACCGGGGCGGATTCGCTGGTCGGCGGCGGCGACACGGCGGCCGACAGCGGCACCGACGACGACAGCCTGGCCGGCGGCGACGGCAATGATACGCTCGATGGCGGGGTCGGCAACGACACGCTGGATGGCGGCAATGGCGACGACTCGCTGATCGGCGGGCTGGGCAACGACAACCTGACTGACTCCGCGGGCGCCAATACGCTTGATGCGGGCACGGGCGACGACGTGCTCTCAGGCGTGGGGCTGCTGCTGGGCGGCGATGGCAACGACCAGTTGTACGGCGGCAGCGCCAGCTCCTCGCTGGATGGCGGGTCCGGCAACGACACGCTGTCGGGCAGCGGCACGCTCTCGGGCGGGCTGGGCAGCGACGCGATCGCGGTGAACGTGGGCTTCGGCCTGGGCGGCAGCGGCGACGACACGCTGGGCACGGTCTACTACTACCAGGGCCCGGTGAACCTGGATGGTGGCGACGGCAACGACGTGGTGAACGGCGGCGTGTCGGGCGACACGCTGGCCGGCGGGCTGGGCGGCGACACCATCAGCGGCGGCGACGGCAACGACAGCATCTCCGGCGGCGCCGACCTCGACACCGTGACTGGCGGCACCGGCGACGACACCATCGATGGCGGCGGCCTTGAGCACAATGTCGCGATCTACACCGGACCGCGCGACCACTACACGGTGACGCGCGAGGTCATCGGCGGCCAGGACTGGTATGTGGTGTCCGACAACCGCGGCAGCGACGGCACCGACCTGGTGACCAATGTCGACACGCTGCGCTTCTCCGACCAGGACTTCATCCTGACGCCGGCGGGGGCGGGCGGGTTGTCGGTGGGCACGGCCGGGGCCGACACCATTCTGGGCACCGGCTTCGACGACATCATCCAGGGCGGCGCGGGTGACGATTCGCTGGCCGGCAACGACGGCAACGACCAGATTTCGGCCACCGGCGGCAACAACGTCATGGATGGCGGCGCGGGCAACGACGTGCTCACCGGTGGGTCGGGCCACGACACGCTGCTGGGCGGCGACGGGGACGACCAGCTGCGTGGCGGCGGCGCCAGCTCCTCGCTGGATGGCGGCGCGGGCGACGACACGCTGACCGGCGGCGCCGGCAACGACACGCTGCTGGGGGGCGACGGGGCGGACAGCCTGACCGATGGCCAGGGCGTCAACGTGCTGGACGGCGGCATCGGCAACGACACGCTGAGCGGCACGGGCGCGCTGGATGGCGGCGCCGGCGACGACAGCATGACCGGCACCGGAACGCTGGACGGCGGCGACGGCAACGACGTGATCTATGTCGGCGGCAGCGGCTCGCACGCGACCGGCGATGCCGGCGACGACACGTTGAACGCGGCCTACTATGCCGGCGGCGCGATCACGCTCGACGGTGGCGACGGCAATGACAGCCTGACCGGCTCGGTCGGCGACGACACGCTGATCGGCGGCGACGGCGCGGACGCGCTGGTGGCCAATTCCGGCAACGACGCGCTGATCGGCGGTGCCGGCAACGACAGCCTGAGCGGCGGCAGCGGCAACGACGTGATCTATGGCGGGTCCGGCGCCGACATCGCATATTACGGCGGCAACCTGGCCGACTACTCGATCGTCGCCACCAGCGAGGGCACGGTGGTCACCGACCTGCGCGGCGGCTCGCCGGACGGCGCGGACACGCTGGTGGGCGTGGAACTGCTGCAATTCGCCGACCACTCCTACAGCCTGACCGCCAGCAATGTCGGCCTGCATCTGGTCGGCACGGCGTTCGACGACATCCTCAGCGGCGACTACGGCGACGACACCATCGAGGGGCTGGCCGGCAACGACCGGCTGTTCGGCGACTTCGGCAACGAGAGCATGGACGGTGGCGACGGCAACGACGCCATCTACGGCGACGACGGCAATGACACCGAACTTGGCGGCCTCGGCGACGACCATCTGTATGGCGGCAACAACGACGACAGCCTGGATGGCGGCGACGGCAACGACACGCTGGACGGCGGCGACGGCAACGACACGCTGCTGGGCGTGGCCGGCGACGACTCGCTGACCGGTTCGGGCGGGGTCAATCTGCTGGACGGCGGCGACGGCAACGACACGCTGAGCGGTAACGGCACGCTGACCGGCGATGCTGGCTTCGACTCGATCTCCGGCAGCGGCTCGCTGTCGGGCGGGGACGACAACGACACGCTGTGGGGCACCGGCACGCTGGACGGCGGCAACGGGGCGGATGTGATCTATGCCGGCAGCAACACCACCGGCATCGGCGGCGCCGGCAACGACACGCTGGGCACCATCTACTACTACCAGGGCCCGGTCAGCCTGGACGGCGGCGAGGGCGACAACGTCATCAGCGGCAGCTCCTCCGGCGACACGCTGGTCGGCGGAACCGGCAACGACACCATCTCCGGCGGCGGCTACTCCGACGGCAACGACAGCATCAACGGCGGCGACGGCGCCAACAGCATCTATGCCGGCGCCGGCGACGACACCATCCTGTCCGGGACCGGCAACGACACCATCACCGGCGCCTGGGGCAACGACAGCATCGACGCCGGCGGCGGCGCCAATATCGCCGACTACAGCGAGCAGCGCGACCACTACTCGGTGGTGCGCGACGGCCTCGGCGGCTTCTTCGTGGCCGACAACCGGGCTGTGGACGGCAACGGGCAGGACGGCACCGACCAGGTGCGCCATGTCGCCACCTTCGCCTTCAGCGACGGCAATTTCCTGCCGTTCTCCGGCAATACCGGCACGGTGGTCACCGGCGCGGCGACCAACGACGTGCTCAATGGCGGCGCCTTCGACGACAGCCTGGTGGGGCTCGGCGGCAACGACACACTGGTGGGCAATGCCGGGCACGACCGCCTGCTGGGCGGCGACGGCAATGACAGCCTGGACGCGGGCGCCGGCAACGACGTGCTGCTGGGCGGTGCCGGCAGCGACACCATGTCGGGCGGCGCCGGCGACGACATCGTCTACGACAGCGACGGCGCCAATCTGGTGTCCGGCGGCGATGGCAACGACACCATCACCACGACCGGTGCTGCCCAGGGCGACGCGGGTGACGACCAGATCTCCGGCACCGGCACCCTGGCCGGCGGCGACGGCAACGACACCGTCAGCGGCAGCGGGCAGCTCGATGGCGGCGCCGGCAACGATTACCTCTCGGGCAGCGGCACGCTGACCGGCGATGCCGGCAACGACACGCTGTGGGGCAGCGGTACCCTGGATGGCGGCGACGACAACGACGTGATCAGCGTCGGCAGCGGCAGCACCGCCACCGGCGGCGCCGGCGACGACGTGCTCGGCACCATCTACTACTACCAGGGCGCGGTGACGCTGGACGGCGGTGACGGGAACGACTCCCTCTATGGCAGCTCGTCGGCCGATACGCTCAGCGGCGGCACCGGGGATGACGCCATCTCGGGCGGTGACGGCGCGGACACCATCGACGGCGGCCAGGGCAGCGACACGGTCACCGGCGGCGGCGGCAACGACCTGCTGCTGGCCGGCCTGGGCGGGCGCGTCGGATATGATATCGCGGCCTATAGCGGCCTGCGCGACGACTACACCGTGGTCGATCACACCACCGCCGTGTTGCCGCCGATCACCGTGAACGGGGCCGTCGTCACCGATTACGTGATCGTCACCGACAACCGGCCGGGCTCGCCCGAGGGGCAGGACACGCTGGTCGGCTTCCGCCACCTGCAATTCGCCGACGGCGACTACATCGCCGCGGCCAACCCTGGCAACCTGATCGAGGGCAGCGCCCTCGCCGACACCATCGCCGACCACTCGACCTTCGGTGCCCCTGGCCCGAACCAGCATAATTCCGGCTCCGGCGACGACAGCATCACCGCCTATGCCGGCAACGACTCGATCGACGGGCTGGCCGGCTACGACTCGATCGACGCGGGCGACGGCAACGACACCGTGCAGGGTGGCAGCGAGAACGACACCATCCTGGGCGGCACCGGCGACGACTCGATCGACGGCGGCACCTTCGACGACCTGCTCTATGGCGGCGACGGCAACGACACCATCCTGGGCGGCGACGGCTACGACGTGCTGTATGGCGAGGCCGGCCTTAACTCGCTCGACGGCGGCAACGGCGACGACACGCTGTTCGGCGGCGACAGCGCCGACAGCCTGTCCGGTGGCACCGGCAACGACTCGGTCGATGCCGCGGGCGGCAACGACACCCTGCTGGGCGGCACCGGCGACGACACCATGGATGGCGGCGCGGGCGACGACACGCTGAACGACACCGACGGTGCCAACTCGCTCTCCGGCGGCGATGGCAACGACAGCATCCTCGGCGCGGGTACGCTGGACGGCGGCGCCGGCAACGACACGCTGACGGCGGGTGGCGGAAACGACAGCATCCAGGGCGGCGACGGTGACGACGTGATCACCGGCGGTGCCGGTAACGACACCATCGACGGTGGCGCCGGCGCCAACATCATCATCATGTCGGGCGTGCGCAGCCACTACACGCTGACCCAGGAAGGCCTGGGCGTGCGCATCGTGGATAATTACGGCACCGATGGCTCGGACCTGGTGTTCAACGTCCAGCAGGTCGCCTTCACCGACGGCACCATCCCGCTGGCCGGCGGCGTCAACCTGATCGGCGATGCCGGCGACAACTCGCTGTCCGGCACCGCGGCCGACGACATCCTCAGCGGCCAGGACGGCAACGACACGCTGGCCGGGCTGGCGGGCAACGACAACCTGGATGGCGGGCAAGGCAACGACAGCCTGGACGGCGGCGACGGTCAGGACGTGCTGACCGGGGGCGCCGGACTGGACACGATGCTGGGCGGCGCCGGCGACGACCAGCTCGACGGCGGCGACGGCAGCGACAGCCTGGATGGCGGCACCGGCAACGACACCGTGCTGGGCGGTGCAGGCGACGACACCGTGCTGGGCAATGACGGCGCCGATTCGATCGATGGCGGCGACGGCAACGACAGCGTGGACGCCGGCCTCGGCAACGACACGGTGCTGGGCGGCTACGGCCAGGACACGCTGCTCGGCGGCGACGGCAGCGACAACATCAACGGCGGCAACGACAACGACAGCCTGGACGGCGGCGACGGCAACGACACGCTGGACGGCTCACGCGGTGGCGACACCATCAACGGCGGTGCCGGCAACGACGCCATCTCCGACGCGCTCGGCATCAACAGCATCTCGGGCGGCACCGGCAACGACACCGTGTTCGGCAACGGCACCGTGGATGGCGGCGACGACGACGACATGGTTGGGGGCACCGGCCTGCTGCGCGGCGGCGCCGGCAACGACGTGATCTATGCCGCCAGCTACGCCGCGGCGGTCACCATCGACGGCGGCACCGGCAACAACACGATGACCGGCGCCGGCGGCGCCGACACCATCTTCGCCCTGGACGGCGCCGACTCGCTGGCCGGCGGCGCGGGCAACGACACATTGTTCGGCGGCGCCGGCAACGACACCTTCCTGGGCGGCACCGGCGACGACAGCATCGATGGCGGCGACGGCACCGACACCGCGATCTACAGCGGGCCGCGCAACCACTACACCATCACCCAGGACGGCACCGGCGGCTATTTCGTCATCGACAACTTCAGCTCCGACGGCGCCGACCATCTCGTCAATGTCGAGAACCTGCAATTCACCGATCAGATCTTCGTCCCCACCCCGTTCAACACCGGCGTCATCAAGGACGGCCATGCTACCAATGACAGCCTGGTCGGCTCCACCGGCCCGGACCAGTTGCGCGGCTTCGGCGGCGACGACACTTTGGTGGGCGACCTGGGCGACGACACGATGGATGGCGGGCCGGGCAACGACTCCATGCTCGGCGGCGACGGCAACGATATCTACTACGTCGACCAGGCCGGCGATGTGGTGGTGGAACTGCCCAACCAGGGCACCGACTCGGTCATCGCCACCGTCACCAGCTATCTGTTACCCGACAACGTGGAAAACCTCACCTATGTCGATGCGCTGAACTTCGCCGGCACCGGCAACGCGCTCGACAACGCCATCACCGGCAATATCGGCAACGACACGCTGGATGGACAGGATGGCAATGACACGCTGAGCGGCGGCGGCGGGGCCGACGTGCTGCTGGGCGGCCTCGGCAACGACGTACTGCACATCCCCAACCTGTCCTTCGCGCAGGCCGTGGGCGGCGCCGGCAACGACACGCTGGTGCTGGACGGCGCCGCCCTCACCCTGAACCTGCCCGCCCTGGTGCCCGGCAAGCTGCAGGGCATCGAGGTGATCGACCTCACCGGTAGCGGCAACAACCGCCTGATCGTCTCGGCGCAGAAGCTGCTGGACCTGTCGGACACCGACACGCTGACCGTCGACGGCAATGCCGGCGACCGGGTGTCGTTCGCCGATGGCGGCTGGGTCAACGCCGGTACCGCCGGCGCCTATGCCAGCTTCACCAACGGTGCGGCGACCCTGCGGGTCAGCACCGCGATCTCGGTGGACACCTCGCTGTCCATCGCGGCGGTGGCCGCCAGCAAGCCGGAGGGCAATGCCGGGGCGACGCCGTTCACCTTCACTGTCACCCGCAGCGGCGGTACCACCAACACCGACACGGTGGTGTGGGGCATCGCCGGCGTGCTGCCCAGCTACCCGAACCCGGCCGACTTCGTCGGCGGCGTTGCGCCGTCCGGCACACTCACCTTCGCGTCGGGCGAGACCGGCAAGACCATCACCGTCAACATCCAGGGCGACCTGGTCGCCGAGGCGGACGAGACCTTCCGCCTGATCCTGGCCGCCCCCAGCGCGGGGGTGAGCATCGCCACCGGCAGCGCGACCGCCACGATCATCAACGACGACACCAACCTGGCCATCGTCGCCAACACCCCCAGTAAGGTGGAGGGCAATGCCGGGGCGACGCCGTTCACCTTCACCGTCACCCGCAGCGGCGTGACGACTGGGGTCAACACCGTGGTGTGGGGGGTGGCCGGCGTGTTGCCGAGCTTCCCCAACGGAACCGATTTCTCCGGCGGCGTGGTGCCGGGCGGCACGCTCACCTTCGCCGCGGGCGAGACCCTCAAGACCATCACCGTCAACGTGCAGGGCGATACGGTCGCCGAGCCGAACGAAGCCTTCCGCGTGGTGCTGGGGGCGCCGACCGGCGGCGCCGTCATCACCACCGCCAGCGCCAACGCGACGATCGTGAACGACGACACCAACCTCGCCATCGTTGCCACCAGCGCCAGCAAGGCCGAGGGCAACAGCGGCAGCACGCCGTTCACCTTCACCGTCACCCGCAGCGGCGTGCTGACGGGCACCAACACGGTGGTCTGGTCGACCGTCGGGCTGCTGCCGGTCTCGGCCAACGGCGCGGACTTCACCGGCGGCGTGGCGCCCGGCGGCACGCTCACCTTCGCGGCCGGCGAGACCAGCAAGCTGATCACCGTCAACGTCGCCGGCGATACCGTTTATGAGGCGGACGAGGGCTTCCGCGTGGTGCTGGGGGCGCCGACCGGCGGCGCCGTCATCACCACAGCCAGCGCCAATGCGGCGATCTTGAACGACGAAGTCGGCCTGTCGGTCGCGGCCACCTCCGGCAACCAGGCCGAAGGCAACAGCGGCAGCACGCCGTTCACCTTCACCGTCACCCGGGCCGGCCCGACCGCCGGGACCACCACGGTGCAGTGGACGGCCAGCGGCGTCGGCGCCAACCCGGTGACCGCGGCCGACTTCGCCGGCGGGGTGATCCCCGGCGGCACGCTGACCTTCGCGGCTGGCGAGACCAGCAAGGTCATCACCGCCAACATCGCCGGCGATCTGCTGGTCGAGCCCGACGAGGGCCTGCGCGTCACCCTCAGCAACGCCACGCCGGGCGCGACGATCACCACCGCCAGCGCGGTCTCCACCGTGCTCAACGACGACACCAGCTACGCCATCGCCGCGGTGACCGGCAGCGCCGCCGAGGGCAACTCGGGCACCACCCCGTTCACCTTCACGGTCAGCCGGTCCGGCAACCTGTCGGGCGCCGGCACGGTGAAATGGGCGGCCATCGGGGTGCTGCCCAGCTACCCCAACGCGGCGGACTTCGCCGGCGGCGTGGTACCCGGCGGCACACTCAGCTTCGCGGCGGGCGAATCGAGCAAGACCATCACCGTCAACATCAATGGCGACACCACCGCCGAACCCGACGAGACCTTCCGCGTGGTGCTGGCCGCCCCCAGCGCCGGCACCACCATCACCACCGGCTCCGCGGACGCCACGGTGCTGAACGACGACACCAACCTGTCGATCGCCTCGGTCACCGGCAGCCATCTGGAGGGCAATTCCGGCAGCACGCCGTTCGTGTTCTCGGTCACCCGCTCCGGCATCACCACCGGCAGCAACAGCGTCTCCTGGGCGGTCACCGGCGCGCTGCCGGCCTCGGTCAACCCGGTGGACTTCGTCGGCGGCGTGGTGCCCAGCGGCACGGTGAGCTTCGCGCCGGGCGAGCTGGTCAAGAACGTCACCGTCGATATCGCCGGCGACACGGCGCTGGAGCCGGACGAGTGGTTCAAGGTGCTGCTGCTGCTGCCGACCAACGGGGCGGTGATCAGCAACGGTGTGGCGCTGGGCAAGGTGGTGAACGACGAGACCTCCATGTCCATCGCCGCCACCGACGCCGTGAAGGCCGAGGGTGACTCCGGCAGCACCTCGTTCACCTTCACCGTCACCCGCGGCGGCAACACCGGCGGCACCCACACGGTGCACTGGCAGGTGACCGGACTGAACCCCAACACCGCCGGCGCCGCCGACTTCGCGGGTGGGGCGGCGCCCAGCGGCACGCTGACCTTCGCGCTCGGCGAGACCACCAAGGTGATCACCGTCAACGTGCAGGGCGACACCACTTACGAGCCGGACGAGCATTTCGCGGTGCTGCTCAACGCCGCGTCCGGCGGCGCCACCATCAGCGCCAACTCCGCCTTCGCCACCATCGTGAACGACGACCCGGCGCCCGGACCGACGCCGCCTTCCTCGCTGGTGCAGGTCGCCTCGGCCGACTTCACCGGCGACGGCGTGGCCGACCTGCTGCGCCAGTCTGCCGCCGGCGACCTGTTCCTGCTGAACGGAGCGGATGCGGTGATGACGGCCCTGTCGCGCTCGGCCCAGGGGCTCGCCTTCATCGGCACCGGCGACTTCAATGGCGACGGCCGGTCCGACCTGCTGCTGCAGGACGGGGCCGGCGGGCTGCACGACTGGACGATGAACGGCGCCAGCGTGCAGGCCGACGACCTGGTGACCACGCTCACCAGCAGCATGTCGGTGGCGCTGATCCGCGACGTCACCAGCGACGGCCGGGCCGACATCGTGCTGCAGGACAACGCCGCCGGCGCCGCCCATCCCTACACGCTGCTGGCGATGGATGGCGGGCATATCCAATCCAGCACCGGCATGGACGCGCTGCCGGACGCCTGGCGGGTCGGGTAACGCACCGGGGCCCGGGCGGCCGTTGCAGGCTGCCCGGGCGTACGGTTAGATGCGCCTCAGACGGTCGTTCAGGCCGCAAACGGGCCAAAGCCAGGGAGATTCCAGGAATGCAGACTATATCGCGCCGCCTGATTCTGGGCGGACTCGCGGCCGCGCCGCTCGCGCGTCCCGGCATCATCCGCGCCCAGTCCACCTCCAAGCCGGTCCGCCTCGGCCTGCTCAGCGACATGAGCGGGCCGTACCGCGATGTCGGCGGCCCCGGCAACCGGGTCGCCGCGGAACTCGCGGTGCAGGATTTCGGCGGCGCCGTGCTCGGCCGGCCGATCGAGGTGATGCAGGCCGACGAGCAGAACAAGCCCGACGTCGCCGTGGCCCTCGCGCGCGAATGGCTGGACGAGCAGGGGGTGGACGCGCTGGCCGACGGCTCCGCCTCCTCCACCGGCCTCGCCACCCAGCAGATCAGCCGCGAGAAGAAGCGCATCTACCTGGCCACCGGCCCGGCCAGCTCGGACCTCACCGGTAAGTTCTGCTCGCCCTACAGCATGCAGTTCGCCTACGACACCTACGCCCTGGCGCACGGCACCGGCAGCGCGCTGACCAAGGCCGGCGGCAAGACCTGGTTCTTCATCACCGCCGACTACGCCTTCGGCTACGCACTGGAGCGCGACACCATCGAGGCCGTCAAGGCGGCCGGCGGCAAGGTTCTCGGCGCGGTGCGCGCGCCGCTGGGCACCGCCGACTTCTCCTCCTACCTGGTGCAGGCGCAATCCTCCGGGGCGGAGGTGATCGGCTTCGCTAATGCCGGCACCGACCTGCAGAACTGCATCAAGCAGGCCTCCGAGTTCGGCCTGGGCAAGTCCGGCGCCAAGCTGGCGACGCTGCTGATGCAGATCAGCGACGTGAACTCGCTGGGCCAGGCGATCTGCCAGGGGCTGATCTATACCGACTCGTTCTACTGGGACCAGACCGACCAGACCCGCGCCTGGTCCAAGCGCTGGTCGGCCAGGATGAACGGCATGGTGCCGGGCCTGCTGCACGCGGGCAATTACTGCGCCGCGCTGCACTGGCTGAAGGCGATCAAGGCCGCCGGCACCACCAAGGCCGAGGAGGTGGTGGCCAAGATGAAGGCCACCCCGATCAACGATTTCTACAACACCAACGTGCAGGTCCGCGAGGACGGGCGGGTGATGCACCAGATGTATCTCTGGCAGGTCAAGCCGCCGTCCGAGGCCAAGGGCAAATACGATTTCTGCACCCACCTGGGCACCATCGCCCCGGCCGAGGCATGGCGGCCGCTGAAGGATGGCGGCTGCCCGCTGGTGAAGGCGTAGCGCCGGCCGGAGGCCTGGCGTTGGGTGGGCTGTCCGGCCGAACCGCCGGGCAGCCCGCGTGTCACCGGCCGGATCTGGCGTCCTGGCGGATGGAATCGGCCATCTTCTCGGCGATCATCACCGTCGTCAGGTGGGTGTTGGCGCGCACCACCTCGGGCATCACCGAGGCGTCGATCACCCGCAGCCCAGTGCAGCCGATCACCCGGCAATCTGGCGTCACCACCGAGCGCGGGTCATCCGCCGCCCCCATCCGGCAGGTGCCGCTGGCGTGCTGCGCGTCGGAGCATTCCTCGAACAGCCAGTCGTCCAGTTCCGCGCCCTCCAGCGGCGCATCGACCGTGTGGCCGGACACGCCGAACGCCACCCGCTCGGCGACCGCCTGCACCGCCGGATGCAACCCGATCGCGCGCAGCCGGCGGGCGCCGTCGCGCATGCGCACCAGGTCGCGCTCGTCGGAGAGCATCCGCTCGTCCACGCGTGGGTCCACCGTCGGGTCCGGCGTGGTGATGCGCACGAAGCCCTGGCTGAACGCCTGGTAGACGGAGACGGCGATACGCCCGCGCCCCAGGTCGCCGCCGCCCAGCGAGACCAAGTTGCCGGCGATCATGATCATGTCGTTCTCGCCGGCGCCGCCGAGGCCGGATGCGTAACGCAGGCAGCAATTGGTGTGCCGGTGCGCCATGGTGCCGGCCCGGTGCTGCGCGCGCAGCGTCAACAGCAGGCCGACGATCGGGTGGTCCAGCAGGTTCTCGCCCACCGGCAGGTCGGCCACCACCGGCCGCCCCAGCGAGCCCAGCAGCGCCGCCGGCCCGATGCCGGAGCGTTGCAGCACCGCCGGGGAGTGGATGGCCCCGGCGCACAGCAGCACCTCGCGCACCGCGCGCGGCGCGAAGCTTTGCCCGCCCACGCGCACCAGCACGCCGTCCACATGCGGCCGGTTGCCCTCGGTGCGCAGCGTATCGACCAGCGCGCCGCCGACGATGGTCAGGTTGGCGCGCCCGCGCGCCGGCTCCAGGTAGCCGTCATTGGTGGATATGCGCATGCCCTGGCGGCTGTTGATCGCATAGGGCGAGGCGCCGGTGCCGGTGGGCGCGTTATGGTCCTCGCACCAGCCATAGCCCAGCCCCTCCGCCGCCTTCTTCAGCGCCCGGTCCACATAGCCCCATTCGGCCACCGGCGCGCGATACACCGGGATGGGCCCATCCTTGCCGTGATAGGGCGCATCGCCGAAATCGACATCGGTTTCCAGCTTGCGGAAATACGGCAGCACCGACTCCCAGTCCCACCCCAGGCAGCCCGCCTGCGCCCAGCGCTCGAAATCGTCCGGCACGCCGCGGATGGCGATCTGCCCGTTGATGGTGGAACTGCCGCCCACCGCCCGCCCGCGCCACAGCAGCTTGGGCTCCTGCCGCTCGGTGCGCCGCGCCACCAACTGCGGCCAGCGATAGTCGTCGTCGGCGATGGCGCGCATCGGGTTGGGGATGCGGATATGCTCCGGCGTCTCGGCGGTGCGAAAGTCCCGCCCCGCCTCCAGCAGCAGCACGCGCATCGCCGGGTCCTCGCTGAGCCGCGCCGCCAGCACCGCCCCGGCCGAGCCGCCGCCCACGATGATGTAGTCGTATTCGCTGTCGATCATCCGTCCCGCCATCCACCATGCCACACCGGCAGGCTGCGGAGCCTCTGCGACCGCGTCAAGCCACGGCATGCAACCGCTTGCCGCACCGCGTCGTCGATGCGCTTGAGCTGATCGCGACCGAGACGGGAAGGATGGCGCCGCAGGTCGCCATCAACTGGCTGCTCCGGCGTCCGACAGAGTCGCCGGTGACCATCGGCGCCCGCAACGAAGATCAACTCGGGCAAAATCTTGGCGCGGCCGGATGGTCGCTGACGCCCGAGCAACTCCTGGCGCTCGATACTGCCAGCGCCGTCCCGCCTCCCTGTCCGCATACACCCTATCGCCAGCAAGAAGGCTTCGCCCGCTTCAACCCGGCGTTGGCCTGAGAACCCATCCAGAAAGAAGTTGAGTCTGTGGAATCGGATGTGATTCGCTTCTCCGTGTGACGGTTCGCGGAGTTGAAGATGACCTGGACGGCAGAGCATAGGCGGGCGGCTGATCGACGTGGTCTGCGTTACCCGAGCGAGGTAACGGATGCGGAGTGGGCGCTGGTGCAACCGATGATCGGGCCGGCCATCCGCGTCCGTCAAGCACTGGCAACACGCAATCCTTCCCGCTTATGCAGCAAGCGGGTGGCCACAGTCCACATCGTGATGGTCCAACAAGGCTTCGACAACCTGTTGGAATCACATCAGACCGCGGTCATCCAACTCTCGTTCCAGGGGCGTTTTCAGACAGCCTGCTAAAGCCGAATGCGGTCCATTTGGGCCGGCGCGGGCCCCTCTTGGGCACCCCATGGTCCCAGAACACTTTCGTGCCCGAACGTTGAGCCACTTCGCCGATGTTAATCGTACCGATGAACGTCCGGGCCGGCCAGATTCGGAATCTGCTCAAAACGATACAAGCCCAGGGCAGACATGGCGCTCCACCATACCGTTGATGATCCGACGCGCTTCCGATCGGCACAGACAGTGGGTGCTTGCCTCGGCCTCACGCCGTGGCGAAAGCAATCGGGTGAGCAGGACGTGAACGACCGCACCTCCAAGTGGGGCGACCGGATGCTGCGGACATACCTGTTCGAAGCAGCCAGCGTTCTGCTGCATCGAACCCAGCGCTGGTCGACCTGAAGGCGTGGGGCACCCGGCTGATGGAGCGGGTCGGTGCCAAGAAGGCCAAGGTCGCGGTTGCCCGCAAGATTGCCGTCATCCTGCATTGCATCTGGACAGACGGCACCAGCGTCGAACGGGGACAGAGAGAAAGGCGGCTCAATAGAAAACGGATCCGGCCTGCGGCATCAGCAGCGTCGGTCGCCTGTCCCTGCCGGGACGGTCGTGTTGGTGACCTCGATGAATAGGCTAAAGGCGAACTGCGCGCACTTCGCCGCATGCGTTGAGGCGCCCATCCCCGAACACAATCATGAGGAGCAGACCTTGGAATGGACTCTGGCCCCGGCATGGATGGCACTACCGGAGTTTACCGACGCCCGCGATTAAAGGACGCTTATTCACACTCCGCACTCATCCTTTCATAGCGCCTGACGTCAGACCGGCAATCAGAAACTGCTGCACCAGCATCACGAACAGCACCACCGGCACGAGTTGCAATGTCACCGCGGCGAATAGCACGCCCCAATCCACGCCGGTCAGCGACGACATCATCTCGCTCAGCAGCAGCGGCGCCGTCTTCGCCCGCGTCGTCGTGAAGATGAACGCAAACAGATACTCGTTCCATGCATATACGGTCACGAACACGCTCGCCGCCACCAACCCCTGCGCCGATAGTGGCAGGATGATGCGCAGCAGGATCGCCCAGTCGCCTGCACCGTCGATCCGCGCCGCCTGGTCCAGTTCATCGGGGATGGTGTCGATGAAGCTCTTCAACACCAGCGTGCACAGCGACACGAAGAACGCCGCGTAAAGCACGATCAGTACAGTGCGCGTGTCCGACAGCCCAAGCCGGTCGGCCGCCGGGAACAGCGGCAGCGTCACCACGATCGGCGGCAGCAACCGTATCCCCACCATGTAGAACGCCGACACCGCCATCCCCCGCGTGCGCACCCGCGCATACACGAACGCCGCCATCAGGCTTGCCGCGACGCACAGCAGCGTCGCCCCCGCCGTCACCGCCAGGCTGTTGCCCAGCACCCGCGGAAAATCCGGCCATTTCACGAACAAGTCGCGATAATGCTCCAGCGTCGGCACGAACAGCAGCCGCGGCGGATAGGCGAAAATCTCCTGGTTCGCCTTGAACGACGACACCACAACGAACAAAATCGGTACCGCCGACCACACGACCACGAGCGCGAGCACCAGCGCGCGGATGGGGCCGAGGCGCTGTCTACGCGGCATCGTCGGTCAAGTAAGCAAGTGCTTCTTTTTTTAAAACGAAGGAAACAAAAAAATGTTCTATTATCGCACCATAACTGCGGCGCCCCCGTACCGAACGGACAAAAGTGTTGTGGTCTTTTTTTCCAAAAATGAACACCCTCTTCCTACCCCTTCGCAAACCCGCTGCGTGCCAACCGCGACACGTACGCCGCCGCGAACACCCCGGAGGCCAGCACCATCACCCACCCCGCCGCCGCGCCCCGTCCGAAATCTGCGTAGGTGAACGCCTGCTTGTACAGATAGATCGCCAACACCTCGGTCGTTCGCGCTGGCCCGCCCCCGGTCAGCAACCACACTTCTGAGAACAGCCGGAACGCGATGATGTAACGGAAGATCAGCGCCACCAGCAGCGCCGGCCAGATTGAGGGCAGCGTGATATGCCGGAATCGCTGCCACTGCGACGCCCCGTCGCTGTCCGCCGCCTCGTATAGCTCTACCGGCACCCCGCGCATTGCCGCGTAGGAGATGATGAAGCTGAACGGCAGGTTCAGCCACACGCTGATGATGCACACCAGCGCCAGCCCCGAGGCCGGGTCCACCGCCCAGTGCAGCCCCGGCAGCCCGAGGGCGGCGAGCGGCCGCTCGATCAGCCCGATATCCGGGTCCATCATGAACTTCCAGATCACCACGGCCACCACTTCGCTGATCGCATACGGCATCAGCACGATGGCGATCAGCGCCCGGCGCATCGGCACGCCCTGCGCGAACACATGCGCGATCGCCACCGCCAGCAGCAGCTCGGCGTAGACCACGATGTTCACCACCACCAACGTGTTCACCAGCGCCCGCCAGAAATACGGATCGGCGAACATCGCCCGATAGTTGTCCAACCCCACGAACCCGCTGATGCTGCCATAGGTCGAGGCCATGAAGCTTAGCCACAGCACGTACAGCGACGGCACCGCGATGGTCGCGAGCAGCAGCAGATGCGCCGGTAGCAGCATCAGCAGCCGCGCCGGCGTCAGGCTCCGCATGTGCGCGCGTCAGGCCGGCATCAGCGGCCGCAGCCGGCGCGCCATGTCCTTCGCCGCCGCCGCGGGTTTCTTCATCCCCAGCATCGCCGCCTGCATCTCCTCCACCGCGATGTCCTTGGCCTGTGCCGCCTTGGCGAAGCCCGGCAACGGCACCCGCGCCACCTTCACCGCCATCGCCTCCATCGGCGCGTAGGCGATCTTCGCCAGGATCTGCGGATCGGAATAGGCCGAGACCCGCACCGGCCCGTTGCCGTTGATCGTCTCGATCACCGTGTTGTGCTTGCTCATCAGTTCGCGGATCAGGCTCCAGCTCCATTCCTTCGCACTGGCCGCCTTCGGGATCACCATCGCCCAGAACTCGGCGGTGGTTATTACGTCGCCCTTGTTCTTGCCCGGCAGCATCGCCAGCTTGAACTTGCCTGGGAATTTCGAGCTCTTCGGATCATTGAACAGCACGGTGCGGCCGAACGGAAACATCTCCATCGCCACCTGGCCCTGCTGCATCGCGCTGATCAGGTCGTTCTGTGTCATCGCGGTGATGTTCGGCGGCAGCAGCTTGTCCTGGTATAGCACCCGCAGCAGCTCCAGCGCCTGGATCATCCCCTCGCCATCGGCCTTCACCTGGTAGTCTTCGGTGATCATGTCCCCGCCATAGGCGCGCGCCATCGCCACCATGGTCGGATAATTGTCACCCTCGAAGGCGAACGCATACACCTTGGTGCCGTCCTTGGCGGTGAAGGAGAGCTTGCGCGCTGCGTCCAGGAACCCGCCGATCGTGTCCGGGGGCGCGGCCACGCCCTTCTCCTCGAAGCGCGAGCCGTTCCAGTGCAGCGCGTTCACCGCCTGGCGGAACGGGATGCCGTACTGCATCCCCTTGTGCGCGAAGGCATGCATGAAGCCGGCGGAGATATCGCCCGGGTCCTCCAGCGGCGCCGATTTCATGAACCCGTCCAGCGGTTCGAACAGCGCCAGAGCCTCCGGCACCGCGGCGGTGTTGAGCAGGAAGCCCATGTTAATGTCGGTATTCGACAGGCTCGCCTCGCGCATCAGCCGGTCGCGGATCGCATTGAGGTCCAGCGTCACCCATTCCAGCGCGATGCCGTTGGTCTCGCGCCACGCCTTGGTGGCATCGCCGCCGGCACCCTGGGTGCACACCAGGTAATGCACGCGGTGCGACAGGATGGTCAGCTTGGCCGGCTTGGCCTGGGCGCGCGCCGCGCCCGCAGCTGCGGCCAGACCGGCGGCCCCGAGCAGAACGCTGCGACGGGCGATCTTGGTCATCCTGATGTCCTCCCGGGACGATGGGCCGTGGCTGGCCGTGCTTTCGTTTAGTATTTCTACATTTACGGCGCGTTTGCAACTGCCATCCATGGCATGTTGCATTTCAGCGTCATTGGAATTAAGAAAAACTACAAATCTGGGACAGGGAACCGCCATCCGCATGAACGACCGCCTTCCCCCGCCACACGGCTTCCTGCACCGCCTCGCCGCACTGCGCGACGATCTCAGTCCGGCCGAGCGCCGTGTAGCCGATTTCGTCCTGGCCCATGCCGCCCGCGTCCCACGCATGAACCTCGCCAGCCTCGCAGCCGAAGCCGCGGTCAGCGAGCCCACCGTCATTCGCTTCGCCCGCTCGCTCGGCTGCGACGGCATCCCCGACCTCAAGATCCGCGTTGCCCAGTCGCTCGCCGCCGGCGCCCCCTACGTCCACGCCGCGATCGACGCCGGGGACGATCTCCACGCCATCGCCGACAAGGTGTTCGCCTCCTCGGTCGACACGCTGCAAAGCCTGCGCCGGCACATCGACATGCAAGCCATCGCCCGCGCGGTCGACGCCATCGCCGCCGCCAGCCGCATCGACTTCATCGGCAACGGCCTCTCCTCGGTCGCCGCGCGCGATGCCGAGCAGAAATTCATGCGCCTCGGACTGCCCACCATGCGCCACGGCGACACTCATCTGCAGCGCATGTCGGTCGTCACGCTCACCCCGCGCGACCTGGCCGTTGTGTTCTCCTACACCGGCCAATTGCGCGACATCGTCCGCACCACCGAGATGGCCCGCGCCCAGGGTGCCACCGTCATCGGCATCACCCGCAGCGGCTCGGCGCTGGCCACCCTGTGCGACATCCTGATCGCGGTGGACACCCAGGAGAACACCTTCGTCTACGCGCCGATGGCCACCCGTCTCGCGCATCTGGTGGTGGTCGACCTGCTCTCCACCGCCGTCGCCCTGCGCAGCGGTCCCGATGGCCTGGCCCTGATCCGCCGCGTGAAAACCGCGGTGCGCGACGAATGGCTGGTCGAACCCGAAGGAGACGAGGCATGACCGACCCGTTTGCCCCTCAGGCTTTCGCCGGCCAGGGCGTTCTGGTCACCGGCGCCGCCGGCGGCATGGGGGCCGAGACCGCCCGTGCCTTCGCGGCCCACGGCGCCACAATCCTGCTCGCTGACCGCGACCACGCCGTGCACGCGACCGCCGCAGCCATCGGCCAGCACGCGACCATCCTCGATGTCGCTGACCCCGCCAGCGTCACCGCCGCGTTCGCCACCGCCGACGACATCCTGCCCCGGCTCGACGCCGTCATCTCCTGTGCCGCTATCATCACCGCCAAGGGCCTGACCGAGATGGACCAAGCCCATTGGCGCCGCGTGCTCGACATCAACCTCACCGGCACCTTCCTCGTGATCCAGGCCGCGGCCGCCCGCATGCGCGCCGCCAGATCTGGCAGCATCGTCTGCATCGCTTCCGATGCCGGCGTGCGCGGCGGCGGCGGTCTGATCGCCGACGCCGCCTACGCCGCCAGCAAGGCCGGCGTGCTCAGCCTGGTCAAATCCGTCGCCCGCGAGCTCGCCGGCCAGGGGGTCCGCATCAACGCCCTCAACCCTGGCCCCTCCGACACGCCGATGCACCGCGGCATCTCCGACGAGCTGAAGGCCCGTATCGCTGCCGGCCTGCCGATGGGCCGCATGGGACGCCCGGAGGACATGGCCGCCGCCATTCTGTTCCTCTGCTCGCCTGCCGCCAGCTTCGTCTATGGCGCTGCCCTCGATGTCGATGGCGGCTCGATGTTCCGCTGACCCCTTCCCGGACCCAACCCTCAGGACCCGACTCATGGACGCCACCGCCACGCTACCCTACGCTCGTACCCTCAAGGTTGCGCCCGCTTTCGACGTGGTCGTGGTCGGCGGCGGCCCCTCGGGCATCGCCGCCTCCATCGCCGCTGCCCGCGCCGGTGCCCGCACCCTGCTGATCGAGCGCTACGGCTATCTCGGCGGCAACCTCACCGCCGGCCTGGTCGGCCCCTGCATGACCTCCTACTCGCTGGACGGCTCGCAGCAACTGATCCGCGGCATCTTCGAGGAGTTCGTCCAGCGCATGGTCGACGCCGGCGGCGCCCTGCACCCCTCCGGCATCCCCGCCGGCAGCGCCTATTGCGGCTTCATCGAATACGGTCACGACAAGGTCACCCCGTTCGACCCCGAATGCGCCAAGATCACCGCCCTGCGCATGTGCCGCGAGGCTGGCGTCGAACTGCTGCTGCACACCTTCGTGGTCGACGTCATCACCACCCGGGACGGCGACGCCCCGGCCTCCATCACCGGCCTTGTCTGCGCCAGCAAGTCCGGCCTGCACGTCCAGCCCGCGCTACGCTATGTCGACTGCTCGGCCGATGGCGACCTTGCCGCTCTGGCTGGTGCGGAGATCGGCGTCGGGCGCGACAGCGACGGCCTGACGCAGCCGATGACCATGTTCTTCCGGGTCCAAGGCGTCGACGACGCCGTGGTCGAGGCCTATGTCCGCGACCACCCCGACGATTTCCGCCCGTACGCCTCGATCGTCGCCAAGGCCACCGCCGAGGGCCGCTTCCCCGCCCCGCGCAAGGGCATCGGCCTCTACAAGACCCTGCAACCTGGCGTCTGGCGCATCAACACCAGCCGGGTGCTGCGTCGCAACGGTGCGGACGTGCACGACCTCACCGCCGCCGAGATCGAGGGCCGCGAGCAGGTCATGTCCCTGCTCACCTTCTTTCGCTCCGACCTGCCGGGCTTCGAGCACGCCAGCCTGCTCGACACCGCGGCGACCATCGGCGTGCGCGAGACCCGCCGCGTGGTCGGCGACTACACCCTCACCCTGGGCGACCTGCAGAACGGTCGCCGCTTCGAGGACGTGATCGCGCTGTGCGGCTACCCGGTCGACATCCATGACCCCAGCGGCGCCGGCGGCGGCACCGCCGAAGCGCCGCCCACCGCCAACACCTATGAAATCCCTTACCGTATCCTCGTTCCTCGCGACGTCGACGGCTTGCTCATCGCCGGCCGTGCGGTCTCCGCCACTCACGAAGCGCTTGGGGCCATCCGCGTCATGCCCCCCTGCTTTGCCATGGGCGAAGCCGCCGGCACCGCTGCGGCAATGTCGCTCGCGGAGGGCGTGTCGCCGCGGATGGTTGACGTCCCGCGACTGCAGTCGCGCTTGCGCGAGGCTGGGGCGTTTCTCGGCGAGGAAATCAAGTGAGCGCGCGACCGGGTTGATAGCGCTTCGCCGGAACAGGACCGACCCCTGCCAGCACCGTTTGGTGCGGTTTCGTCTGGGCGTCGGCGGCCTGTAAGCAAGGACCAGAGGAAGCGGCCGCAGCGGTTGATTTTGCGCCACGCGAATATTGTTGCGTGGCGCCTATCTGTCGGCGGATCATTCTGCCGCCGCCGGCACGGTCTGATGCCGGGATTCGGCGATGTTATGCCGCTTCAGGGGCCTGTTTCCGGCCAGTCTGCGCATCAAAACGTAGCAAACAGGGGTCAAGAACACGCCGAACGCGGTCACCCCGATCATGCCGAAGAACACAGCCACACCCATCGCGTGCCGCATCTCCGCACCCGCTCCGATCGAGGTCACCAGCGGCACCACGCCCATGATGAAGGCCAATGATGTCATCAGGATCGGCCGCAACCGCAGCCGGCTCGCCTCGATTGCCGCCTCGCGCGGGGTGCGGCCCTCATGCTCCAGTTCACGGGCGAACTCCACGATCAGGATGGCGTTCTTCGCCGACAGCCCCACCAGCACGATCAACCCGATCTGGGTGAACACGTTGTTGTCGCCGCCGGTGAAATACACCCCCAGCATCGCCGCCAGCAGCCCCATCGGCACGATCATGATGATCGCCAGGGGCAGGGTTAGGCTTTCGTACTGCGCCGCAAGCACCAGATAAACCAACAGAATCGATAGCGGGAACACCAGAACGGCGGAGTTGCCGGCGAGGATCTGCTGGTAGGTCAGTTCGGTCCATTCATAGGCGAAGCCCTTCGGCAGCGTCTCCGCGGCGATGCGGTCCACCGCCGCCTGTGCCTGCCCGCTGGAATAGCCGGGCGCCGGCCCGCCATTCACGTCCGCCGCCAGGAAGCCATTGTAATGCATGGCCCTTTCCGGCCCGGCGCTGGGCGTCACCTTCAGCAGCGCCGCCAGCGGGATCATCTCGCCGCTGGCCGAGCGGACCTTGAGCCGGCCGATATCCTCGGGCCGGGCGCGAAACCGCGCGTCGGCCTGCAAGCGCACCGAGTAGGTGCGGCCGAAGGCATTGAAATCGTTCACGTAGAGCGAGCCGAGATAGATCTGCAGGGTCTGGAAGATGTCCGGCAGCGCCACTCCCAGCTGCCGCGCCCGGGTGCGGTCGATATCGGCGTAAAGCTGCGGCACGTTCACCTGGAAGCTGGAGAAAAGCCCGGCCAATTCAGGCGCCTGCCGGGCCTTGGCGAGAAACGCATTGGTCGCCGCGTCCAGCGCCTGGTAGCCGAGCCCGGCGCGATCCTCGATCTCCAGCTTGAAGCCGCCGATGGTGCCCAGCCCCTGCACCGGCGGCGGCGGGAACATCGCGATGAAGGCTTCTTGTATGGCCGCGAATTTCTGGTTCAGCTGCATCGCGATCGCCCCCCCGCTGAGGTTCGGCGTGGTGCGCTCCTCGAACGGCTTCAGCGAGACGAAGACGATGCCGGAGTTGGAGCTGTTGGTGAACCCGTTGATCGAAAGACCGGGAAAGGCGATCGCGCTCTCCACCCCGGGCTGCTTCAGCGCGATATCGGTCATCCGGCGGATCACGTCCTCGGTGCGGTCCAGCGTGGCGGCGTCGGGCAGCTGCGCGAAGCCGACCAGGTATTGCTTGTCCTGCCCTGGCACGAAGCCGCCTGGTACGGTGCGGAACATGACGAACACCAGCGCCAGCAGCACGGCGTAGACGCCCATCATCAGCCCCTTGCGGCCGATCACCCGCCGCACGCCGCCGCCATAGGCCGCCGAGCCACGGTTGAAGGCGCGGTTGAAGCCGCGGAACAGCCAGCCGAGGGCGAAATCCATCGCCCTGGTCAGCCGGTCCTTCGGCGCGTCGTGGCCGCGCAGCAGCAGCGCGGCCAACGCCGGCGACAAGGTGAGCGAGTTCACCGCCGAGATCACCGTGGAGATGGCGATGGTCAGCGCGAATTGCCGGTAGAATTGCCCGGTCAGCCCGCTGATGAAGGCCAGCGGCACGAACACCGCGATCAGCACCAGGGCGATGGCGATGATCGGGCCCGAAACCTCGGACATGGCGCGATAGGTCGCCTCGCGCGGTGCCAGCCCGCGTTCGATGTTACGCTCGACGTTCTCCACCACCACGATCGCGTCATCGACCACGATGCCGATCGCCAGCACCAGGCCGAACAGGCTCAAGGCGTTGATCGAGAAGCCGAACAGATGCATCACCGCGAAGGTGCCCACCACCGAGACCGGGACGGCAACCAGCGGGATGATCGAGGCGCGCCAGGTCTGCAGGAACAGGATCACCACCAGCACCACCAGCAGCACCGCCTCGACCAGCGTGTGCACGACGGCCTCGATGGAGGCGCGGACGAACTGGGTGGTGTCGTAGACCACGGCATAATCCACGCCATCCGGCATGTTCTGCTTGATCTCTTCCATCGTCTTGCGCACCGCGTCGGCGATCTCGATGGCGTTCGAGCCTGGCGCCTGGAACACCGGGATGGCGACCGCGTATTTGTTGTTCAGCAGCGAGCGCAGCGCATAATCCGACGCGCCCATCTCGATGCGCGCCACATCGCGCAGATGCGTCACCTGTCCGTCGGCGCCGGATTTCACGATGATGTCGCCGAACTGCTCCGGCGTGCGCAGCCGGCCCTGGGCGTTCACCGATAGCTGCAGATCCAGCCCTGGCAGGCTCGGCGAGCCGCCGATGGTGCCGGCGGCCGCCTGCACGTTCTGCGCCTGCACCTCGCGCGCGACGTCGCCGGCCGAGAGGCCGCGCGCGGCCAGCTTGTCCGGGTCCAGCCAGATGCGCATCGCGTAGTCGCCCGAGCCGAACAACTGCACGTCGCCGACGCCCTTGATGCGGGCGAGCCGATCCTTAACGTTCAGCAGCGCGTAGTTGCGCAGATAGGTCATGTCGTAGCGGCCGTTCGGGGAGCGCAGATGCACCACCATCATCAGGTCGGGCGAGCTTTTGATGGTGGTGATGCCCAAGGCCCGCACCTCGGCCGGCAGGCGCGGCTCGGCCTGGGCGACGCGGTTCTGCACCAGCTGCTGCGCCTTGTCCGGGTCGGTGCCCAGGGCAAAGGTCACCGTCAGCGTCATCAACCCGTCGGTGGTGGCCTGGCTGCTCATGTAGAGCATGCCCTCCACGCCGTTGATCTGCTCCTCGATCGGGGTTGCCACCGTCTCGGCGATCACCTTCGGGTTGGCGCCGGGATAGGTGGCGCGCACCACAATCTGCGGCGGCACCACCTCGGGGTATTCCGAGATGGGCAGCGCGCCGAGGGCGAGCAGGCCGGCGACGAAGATGAGCACCGAAAGCACGCCGGCGAAGACCGGGCGGTCGATGAAGAATTTTGAGATGTTCATAGGGAGAAATCCAAAAAGGGAAGGTCTTCTTTTTGTGAACAAAAAGAAGCAAAAAAACTCTTTGTCCGCTGGAGTCAGCCCAATCGGCGAAACTCCAGCGGATAAAGTTTTTTGGTTCTTTTTTTCAAAAAAGAACTGCTTCCTAGCCTAATCCGCTGCTGCGACGACAACGCCCGGCCGTATCCTTTGGAGGCCGTTCACCACGATCCGGTCGCCCGGCTTCAGGCCGGCTTTCACCACCCGCAACCCGTCCACCAACTGGCCGAGCGCCACTTCGCGGTAGGTGGCCTGGTTGCCGGGGCCGACCACCATGACGAACTTCTTGTCCTGGTCGGTGCCTACGGCGCGCTCGCTCACCAGCAGTGCCGGGGTGGCGCCGGGGCGACCGAGGCGGATGCGGGCGAACTGGCCGGGCATCAGCGCGCCATCCGGGTTGGCGAACACCGCGCGCACCCGCACGGTGCCGCTGCTGGCGCTGACCGTGTTGTCGATCAGTTGCAGATGCCCCTCTATCGGCGTGCCGGCCTGTTCGGTGGTGCCCAGGCGCACCGGCACCCGCGCCAGTTCCAGCCTGGCATCGCGCCCGGCCGGCAGGTTGGCGAGGATGCGGCTGACGGTGGCCTCGTCGGCATCGAAACTGGCGTAGATCGGGTCCACCGAGACCAGCGAGGTAAGCACCGGTGCGCCGGTGCCGGCGGTGACGAGGTTGCCGGGGGTGATCTCGATACGGCCGACGCGGCCGGTGATCGGCGCGCGGACCTGGGTGTAGCCGAGGTTCAGCCTGGTGGTCTCCAGCGCGGCCTCGGCGGCGCGCTGGTTCGCCTCCGCCTCGGCGAAGGCGCCGGCGCGGGAGTCGGTTTCGCGGCGGGAGATGGCGCCGCTGCCGACCAGGGCCTGGCTGCGGGCGGCGTCGCGGCGCGTGATGGCCGCCTGGGCCTTCGCGGCCTCAAGCTGGGCCTGGGCGCGGGCGACCTCGGCGGCGTAGGGCGCGGGGTCGATGGTGAAGAGCAGGTCGCCCCGTTTCACCAGCGCGCCCTCGCGAAAATGCACCGCCTGGATGGCGCCGGCGACGCGGGGGCGGATATCGACGCGGTCCACCGCCTCCAGCCGGCCGGAGAATTCATCCCACAGCGTCACCTCGCGCTGAGTGACGGTGGCGATGGAGACCGGCACCGGCGGCGGGGCGGGCGGTACGGCGGCGACGGCGCTGGTAGTCGCGGGCCACAGCACGTTCAGCTTGGCGGCGGTGCCGGCGGCGGCGGCGAGTGCCACGAGGCCGGTGCCGAGCAGCAGGCGACGGGAGGTGGAGCGCGTGGGCTGGGGAGAGGTGGTCATCGTGAGGCTCCTTCGGCCCTGAGCGGCGGCCGGGTCGTTAAAGCTGTTTGGGCCAGAAAGTCGCTGAACAGGCGGCGGGCGATCGGGGCGCAAGGACATTCGTCGGCGGTGTTGGTGCCCAGGGCGCCGGGCCAGCCGGTGGGGGCGGGCAGCACATGGCTGGTGGCCTCGATGCCGGCAGCGACGAGGCGTTCGGCGTAGCGCAGGCTTTCATCCAGCAGCGGGTCGTCCGCGGCGGTGAGCACCAGGGCGGGCGGCAGCCGGGCCAGGCGAGAGGCGTTGGCCGGCGCGGCATATGGGTGGGCGGCCAACTCGGGCGCGCCGAGATAGTGGTGCCAGCCATCGGCGAGGCGGCAGCCGGCCGGGCCGGCATCGGCATCGCGCACCGAGGCGGAGGCCAGGCACGGGTCCAGCATCGGCGAAACCAGGATCTGGCCGGACAGCGCCGGGCCGCCCTGGTCGCGCGCCATCATCGCCAGGGCGGCTGCCAGGTTGCCGCCGGATTCCTCGCCGGCGACGAACAGCCGGGCGCGGCGGTTCGCCCAGGCGGCGCGATGGGTGGCGAGGCTTTGCAGCGCGCGGAAACCGGCGCGCAGCGCGGCGGGAAACGGATGGGCGGGGCCGGTGGGGTAGTCCACCGAGACCACCACGGCGCCGGCTTCGGCTAGCAGGCGGGCGACCGCGTCGTGGCAGTTGGAGGCATCCTGCTGGAACGCGCCACCGTGCAGGTGCAGCACCAGCGCGGTGGGCGCTGCCGGGCCGCGGAAGACGCGGACTGGCAGCCCGATATCCCGCTCGGCTTCGTCCCGCTGCGCTTGGGTGGGTGGTGACATGGCGGTGGACCTGTGGCGCGCAGCCGGATGCTGCGGTGCACCACGAAGTGGGTATTGCCGATTTTCACATAAGAGCGGGAAATGCTATTTCATTTTTTCCGTACGTGAATAATCAGGCGATTCTGGAGGGGTGATGGATCAACTCGCGGCGATGCGGGCATTCGTGCGGATCGTTGAATCCGGCAGCTTCAGCCGGGCGGCGACGCTGCTGCGCACCCCGAAACCGACGGTGACCAAGCAGCTGCAGCAACTGGAAAGCCATCTTGCCACCAAATTGCTGAACCGCACCACGCGGCGCATCACGGTCACGCCGGACGGCGCCGCCTATTACGAGCGGGCGGTGCGGCTGCTGGGCGAGCTGGAGGAGCTGGATGGCAGCATGGCGGTGTCGCAGGCGCGGCCGCGCGGCAAGCTGCGGGTGGATGTGTCGTCGAGCCTGGCGCATCGGCTGATGATCCCGGCGCTGCCGGAATTCTTCGCGCGCTACCCGGATATCCAGATCGACCTTGGCGTGTCGGACCGGTTGACCGACCTGGTGGGGGAGAACGTGGATTGCGTGCTGCGCGCCGGGCCGCTGGAGGATACCGCGCTGGTGGCGCGGCGGGTTGGCGAGATGCGGTTCGTGACCTGCGCGGCGCCCGCCTATCTGGCGCGCCACGGCACGCCGGTGCATCCGGGGGAACTGGCGCAGCGGCATCGGTTCATCGGCTATTTCAAGCCGAGTTCCGGCCGCGGGCTGCCGTTCCGGTTCACCCGGGATGGCGAGACGATCGAGGTGGCGGCGGAGTATCAGCTCGCGGTGAATGAGAGCGTGGCCTATGTGGCGGCCTGCGCGGCGGGGCTGGGGATCATCCAGGTGCCGGGGTTCATGGCACGGCCGCATCTGACCAGCGGCGCGGTGGTGCCGATCCTGACCGAATGGGCGACGCGGACGGTGCCGCTTTACGTGGTGTACGCGCCGAACCGGCACCTGAGCAGCCGTCTGCGGGTGTTCGTGGACTGGGTGGCGGGGCTGTTCGCCGATGACCGGCTGAATTAGGTCTTTGATTTGGCCGCGCGATTCACGTCCGCGGTGGTTCCTCCCCCGGCGATCATGCTCCAGGCGAGCGTGGCCGCGACGGCGCGGGCGACGGCGTGCAGCCGAGCGCCGAGGGGGCCGTGCGCATCAAGACGCCGGTCAACGCGCGATATGGCGCGATCGAAACGCGCACCATCGGCGGATGGCCGGCCTTCGGTGCGGCGCTGACCACGGCGGGTGTGCCGCAAGAGGGCATGTCTACAAGAACGCCAACCATGGCTTCCACAACGACACCACGCCGCGCTACGACGAGGCGGCGGCCAAGGAGGCGTGGGAGCGCACGCTGGACTGGTTCGGCACATACCTGAAGGCCTGACCGGGCCGGCAGCGCTTCAACGAGGCAAGGGAGACGCGGGATGTTCACGCATATGATGGTCGGTAGCAATGATATTGCCCGATCGAAGATGTTCTACGATGCCACCCTGGAGGCGCTGGGCGCCAAGCCCGGCGTGGTGGATGCCAAGGGCCGGCTGATCTACCGGCACGCCGGCGGGCTGCTCATGGTGAGCCCGCCGATCGATGGCAAGCCGGCCACCCATGCCAATGGCGGCACGATCGGCTTCGCGGCGGGCAGCCCGGCGCAGGCCGAGGCCTGGCACAAGGCCGGCGTGGCCAATGGCGGCACCGCGATCGAGGACCCGCCGGGGGTGCGCCAGGGCGGCGCCGGGCCGCTGTACCTGGCCTATCTGCGCGACCCCGACGGCAACAAGCTCTGCGCGCTGCACAGGATGCCGGCGGCCTGACGGCAGGGCGTCAGCGGGCCTGCATCGCGCGCCAGACCCGCTCCGGCGTCACCGGCATGTCGATATGGGTGACGCCGAGCGGGGCGAGCGCGTCCAGGACAGCGCAGACGACGGCCTGTGGGGAGGCGATGGCGCCAGCTTGCCCCGCCCCCTTCAGGCCGAGCGGATTGGCGGCGGTCGGCACGCCGTTGAAGCGTATGTCCAGCGGAGGGATGTCGGCGGCGCGGGGCAGCGTGTAGTCCATCAGCGAGCCGCTCAACAACTGGCCGGACTGCGGATCGTAGACGGTGTGCTCCAGCATCGCCTGGCCGATGCCTTGGACGACGCCGCCCTGGATCTGGCCGAGGGTCAGCATTGGGTTGATCAGGTCGCCGAAATCGTCGACCGCGGTGTAGCGGTCCAGCCGGACCTCGCCGGTGTCGGGGTCGATCTCGACCTCGGCGATGTGGCAGCCGTTCGGGAAGGTGATCAGGTCGAGCAGGTTCCAGACATAGGTGTCCAGGCCCGAGGCGTCGGCAGAGGGCGAACTGGCGGGGTCGCGGGCGGCGGCGGCGACGGCGAGCAGGTCGATGCCGCGCGCGGGGTCGCCGCTGACCACGAAGCGGCCACCGAGGAACTCCACCTGCCCGGGCGGGGCCTGCAACAGGCCGGCGGCGATCACCCGGCCTTTCGCCAGCATGGTCTCGACGGCCTTGACCAGGGCCGAGCCGCCCATGTGCATGGAGCGCGCGCCGCCATGGCCGTTGCCGTCGCGCACCAGCGCGGTGTCGGCCTGCACGTAGCGGAAAGCATCCAGCGGCAGGCCGAGCAGGTCGGCGGCGAGCTGGCGGTAGCTGGTCTCGTGGCCCATGCCGTTGGACTGGGTGCCGACGACGAGGCTCACCGTGCCGTCGGCCTCGAAGCGGATTTCCGCGCCCTCGTTGGGGGCGCCGCGCGCGGTTTCCATGAAGCAGGTGACGCCGATGCCACGCAGCCGGCCGCGCTGGCGCGAGGCGTCGCGGCGAGCGGGGAAGCCGGCATGGTCGGCGGCGAGGACGGCGGCGTCGAGGTTCTCGGCGAAGCGGCCGCAGTCGATGACGGTGCCGAGCGCTTTGTGGTAGGGGAATTGGGCCACGAGGTTGCGGCGCCGCAGGTCGATCGGGTCGAAGCCGCAGGTTCGCGCCGCCGCGTCGATCAGCCGCTCGATCATGTAGTTCACCTCGGGCTTGCCGGCGCCGCGATAGGCGTCGATCGGCACCGTGTTGGTGAACACCCCGCGTACATCCATGAAGATCGCCGGGATGACGTAGCCGCTGCCCATGGCGTTGGCCGGCGCGCTGGTGGAGCTGCCGGGGCCGCCGGAGGACAGGTAGGCGCCTAGCTCCGCGATGGTGTCGACGTCGAGCGCCAGGAAATTGCCGGCGGCGTCGAGCGCCAGGCGTGCCTTGGTGAGGTTGGCGCGGCCCTGGGCGGTGGTGGCGAAATCCTCGATGCGCTCGCCGATCCATTTGACCGGTCGGCCCAGGCGGCGGGCGGCCCAGAGCAGCATGACCCATTCCGGATAGAGCGCGTTCTTTACCCCGAAGCCGCCGCCGACATCGGGGCAGGAGACGCGCATGCGTTCGGCGGGCTCGTGGAAGACGGCGCCGGCCAACTGGGATCGCAGCCCATGCACGCCGGCGCCGGAGAATTGCAGGTGGTAGCCATGCGCGTCGTCGTAGCTGGCGATGCCGCCGCGGGTTTCCATCGATGCAATGACGAGGCGGTTATTGACCAGCTCCAGCTCGACGACATGGGCGGCGCCGGCCAGGGCGGCCTGCACCGCGGCGCTGTCGCCCTTCTGGAAGCGGTAGCTGAGGTTGGCGGGGGCTTCGTCCCAGACAAGCGGGGCACCTGTGCGCAGGGCGGCGGCGGGGTCGACGATGGCGGGCAGCACGTCGTACTCGACGATCACCGCCTCGGCGGCGGTGCGGGCGGTGTCGCGGGTGGCGGCGACCACGAATGCGACGGGATCGCCGACATGGCGGACGCGGCCGGTGGCCAAGGCGGGGCGGGGTGGAGCGACCATCGGCGGCACGCTGGGGACCGGCACGGTGCAGGGCAGGGGGCCGAGGGAGGCGAGGTCGGCGGCGGTGAACACGCCGAGCACGCCTGGCATGGCGGCAGGGCCGGCGGTGTCGACGGCGGTGATCCGTGCGTGCGCATGCGGCGACCGCACGACATGCATCCAGGCTTGGCCGGGTGCGTCGATGTCCTCGATGAAGCGGCCGTGTCCGGTCAGAAAGCGCTCATCCTCCAGCCGCCGGATCGACTGTCCCCTGAAGCTTGGCGCCATGCTTGAACCCCCCTGCCGATGACGTGCGGATAGGCGGTAGCATCGTTCGGTTTGCCCTATTCCGCCACCCCCGCGGGCTGGCGCAGGGGGGCGTCTGCCTCGGCGCTCGGGTCGCCGGGGGCGGTGGCCCAGGCGAGTTCCACCAGCGTGATGGTGCGCTGTCCCGCGCCGTTGAGCTGGCAGACGATCAGGCCCTGCTCCTCCATATAGGTCAGCAGGCGGCGGGCGCGACCGAGCGAATGGGTGCCGTAGGCGCGGGCGAGGGTGGCGTCGCCAGGGCAGGGAAGGCCTTCGCGGGCGGCGCGGGCGAGCAGGATGAAGACGCCCTGCATGTCCTCCGGCAGCACGCCAGCGCGCGACGAGACATCCTGCCAGGCGTCGTCGTCGGCCATATCGGCGCCGATGCCGGCGCGGGAGCGGGCCAACATGCCGCGGAAGGCGTCGAGGTCGGGTGGGGTGAAGCGCAGGCCCTCGATGCGGCAGCGGACAAGGAAATCCTGGTAGAGTACGCCGATGGCGCGAAAGCCGGCCTCCGGGTCGGCCAGGATGGCGGCCAGGATGCGGTCCAGCCGTTCGCGCCGCTCGGCCAGTGCCTCGGGGGACGGATGGTGCTCGACCGCCTCGGCGCGGGGCTCGGCGGCGGGGCGGGCGGCCATGAGCTGGCTGAGCAGGTCGGGTGCCGGCGGCGGCGGGGCGCGGCGCTGGGCGCGGGCGGCCTCGGGCGGCGGGGGGGCCAGGATGACAGCGCGGGCATCCTCCAGCGTGGCCTCCGGCAGCGGCGTCAGCCGGGGGGTGGCGTTGCGCGGCTGAGTGTCAGTGGCGCCGATGCGCAGGCCCAGCGGGCGGCGGGAGAGAGCGGGGCCGAGCGCCATGAACTGGCCGCGCGCCAGGTCGCGGAAGGCCTCCGCCTGACGCCGCTCCATGCCCAGCAGGTCGGCGGCGCGGGCCATGTCGATATCCAGGAAGGTGCGGCCCATCAGGAAGTTGGAGGCTTCGGCGGCGACGTTCTTGGCCAGTTTGGCCAGGCGCTGGGTGGCGAGTACGCCGGCCAGCCCGCGCTTGCGGCCGCGGCACATCAGGTTGGTCATGCTGGTGAGCGAGAGCCGGCGCGCTTCGTCCGAGGCGTCTCCGGGCGCGATGGCGGGGGCGAAGAGCTGCGCTTCGTCGACCACCACCAGCATGGGATACCAGTGCTCCCGCCCGACATCGAACAAGCCGCCGAGGAAGGCGGCAGCCCGGCGCAACTGGCCCTCGGCGTCCAGCCCCTCAAGATTGAGCACGGTGGAGACGCGATGTATGCGCGCCCGCTCGCCGGCCAGTTGCAGGCCCTGCTCGGTGTGCAACTCGGCGTCGATGACCAAGTGGCCGAAGCGCTCGGCCAGCGTCACGAAGTCGCCCTCGGGGTCGATGATGGTCTGCTGCACCAGGGCGGCGCTCTGTTCCAGCAGGCGCCGCAGAAGATGGGATTTGCCGGAGCCGGAATTGCCCTGCACCAGTAGGCGGGTGGCCAGCAGTTCCTCAAGGTCGAGCGTCGCCGACGCGCCTGTCGCGGTGTGTCCCATCTCGATGGCGATCGTCATGTGCCGACTCGGAGCCTCCTTGCGCGGTGGGGCTTACTAGCCCGAGTGGGGCCCGTGGGGCACCCCGTTGCGCGGCTTGGGCGGGGTGTCGCGGTTTGCGGCGGCGGCGCGTTGGTAGTAATTGCGCACCTGAGAGGCTGTCTCGGAACGCTGGCGGCATGACGGGGAGGCTGGGCAGCCGGGGCGAATCGTGATTCGTCGGGGTTGCAACACTCTCGACGAGGCCACGATGTGGACCCCGGTTACGCCGCATTCGCAATCCTGCTCCTACGTCGGCTGGCACGTTGATGACCCGATTCGAGACAGACTCTGAGAGCGTGATGACCGCAGGTGGAATCGCCGGAAGTCTGAATCACGCGACAAAACAAAACGCTGGAGTGTGATAACCGCTTCTTTCAGCTGTCATCACGCTCTAGTCGCCCCAGAGGATAGAATGATTCGATTAGTTAACATCAGCAAGCATAATGGCCGGCAACTGGTTTTCATCGAGGCCTCGGCGGCGTTGCAGAAGGGGGAGAAGGTGGGGCTGGTCGGGCCGAACGGGGCCGGAAAGACCACGCTGTTCCGGATGATGACGCACGAGGAGGAGCCGGACGAGGGCCAGGTGCTGGTCGATCGCGGCGTCAGCGTTGGGTTTTTCAGCCAGGATGTAGGCGAGATGGCCGGCCGCAGCGCGGTGGCTGAGGTGATGGAGGGCGCCGGCGCGGTGGCCGAGGTGGGCGCCGAACTGGCGCTGCTGGAGGCAGCGATGGCCGACCCGGAGCAGATAGGCGAGTTGGACAGCATCATCGAGCGGTTCGGCGAGGTGCAGGCGCGCTTCGAGGAACTGGGCGGCTATGCGCTCGATGGCAAGGCGCGCGAGGTGCTGGACGGGCTGGGCTTTAGCCAGGAGATGATGGACGGCGATGTCGGCAAGCTCTCCGGCGGCTGGAAGATGCGGGTCGCGCTCGGGCGCATCCTGCTGATGCGGCCGGATGTGATGCTGCTGGACGAGCCGAGTAACCACCTGGACCTGGAGAGCCTGATCTGGCTCGAGCAGTTCCTGGCCGGCTATGATGGCGCGCTGATGATGACCTCGCATGATCGTGCCTTCATGAATCGCGTGATCAATAAGGTCGTCGAGATAGACGGCGGCAGCCTGACCAGCTTTTCCGGCGATTACGAGTTCTACGAGCAGCAGCGAGCGTTGAACGAGCGGCACCAGCAGGCGCAGTTCGAGCGCCAGCAGGCGATGCTGGCCAAGGAGATCAACTTCATCGAGCGCTTCAAGGCGCGCGCCTCGCATGCGACCCAGGTGCAGAGCCGGGTGAAGAAGCTGGACAAGATTGACCGGGTGGAGCCACCGAAGCGGCGGCAGGCGATGGCCTTCGAGTTCCGCCAGGCGCCGCGCTCGGGCGACGACGTGGCCAATCTGCGCGGCGTGCACAAGCGCTACGGCGGCCGGGTGATCTATGACGGGCTCGACCTGCTGGTGCGGCGGCGCGAACGGTGCTGCGTGCTGGGCGTGAACGGCGCCGGCAAATCGACGCTGCTGAAGCTGGTGGTCGGCGCGGCCGAGCCGGACGCGGGGTCCGTCACCCTCGGCGCCAGCGTGAAGATGGGCTATTTCGCCCAGCATGCGATGGACCTGCTGGATGGCCAGCGCACCGTGTTCGAGACGCTGGCGGATGCGTTTCCGCTGGCCGACCAGGGCTCGCTGCGCGCGCTGGCGGGCGGATTCGGCTTCTCGCGCGACGAGGTGGAGAAGAGTTGCCGGGTCCTCTCGGGCGGCGAGAAGGCGCGGCTGGTGATGGCGCTGATGCTGTATGACCCGCCGAATTTCCTGGTGCTGGACGAACCGACCAACCATTTGGACATCGCGACCAAGGAAATGCTGGTGGCTGCCCTCTCGGAGTTCGAGGGGACCATGCTGTTCGTTTCGCATGACCGGCATTTCTTGGCGGCCTTGTCCAACCGGGTGCTGGAACTCACGCCGGAGGGCATCCACCAGTATGGCGGCGGCTACACGGAATACGTGGCGCGGACCGGGCGGGAGGCGCCCGGGCTGCACGCCTGAGATCATGGGTCGCGATCAGCAAGACTTGGTATCAGGAGGCGAAGCGTCGCGGGTCGATGTCCGTCAGGATGCGCGCCATTTTGGCACCAGGCCGAGCGGGCAGATGCCGGCTTGCGCCACGACCTCGTCGCCCCAGGCGCCAGCGGCGTTGACCAGCGCGCGGGCGTTGACGGCGGCGCCTCAGAGCCCATCCATAAAGTTTAAATTTATCCTGAACATCTTGCGAGTCTTCGCATCATGATTTGGATCATAGCGAGCCGAACGAAAGCTGCGGCGCATCGGACGTGACGCTCGAAGTCGCGCGCCAGCCTGCGATGGTGGCTGGCATGGAGGTCGGTAAGCTGCTCCTCCGGCACGGCAAACGCCACCGGCCACTCCGCAAGATTCGGAGTCGAGGCGAAGCCCGGCGGCGGGTTGGTGGGAAAGCCGAGGAATTCCTGCGCCAGCGTGCGCTCGTGTTCTGGCCCGCCATTGGCCACCCACGGTGCGGCCGACCGGCCAGAAGTATGATAACCTGCGGCCTGCTCGGCCTTGGTCAACGCGGCCTTGTGGTCGGCCGAGAGATGGGCGGTGGCGGTGGCCCCGGCGGTGCCGCGCCGATGACGGTACAGTCGGTGACGCGCGTGTCCATGCCGCCAGCGCATGCCGCCGCACCCGCAGCGGTGCAAGCGCCCACCCAGGGAATGCGGTTTCATGTCCAGCCACGCCATGGCCGCGCGGCGCCGCTCCGAGCGGCAGGTGACCGTCGACCCGAACTGGTCCGAATTTGATGGGCGACGTTGCATGGACGGAAGTTCGTGATGGCGCCCTGCGAACCGTCGGTCGGGGCGCCGCCGCACCGGTGGAAGCGGATGCCGGACGATGGTCGCTGCAGGGCGGTCAGCGAACTGGCGGCGGCGGAGAAGCCAGACCGCGGGTAGCCGGCGCGGGCGACCCGTGGGTCACTGAATACCTCCTAACCGATGGCGGCCGTCCGGCTTACACTGTGAGCATCATGGAGTTCCTCGGCGGCAAGATGGCGCACGAAACCCGTATTTTGGCGATTTGTTCTGGCCGAGGATTTCGCACGCACAATGGGTTGAGCAGATGCCTAGGAACCGAGCCGCTGTAACGATGCCCATCTGCCGCTTGCTCTCTCGTTCGGAGTTGCCGACCGACACGGTCACTCTCGCCCGCTATCTCCTCGACAAGGTCTTGGTGCGGGAATTGCCGGAAGGCGTCGCCAGCGGTCGTATCGTCGAGACCGAGGCCTATGTCGTCGGCGACGCCGCGGGGCACGCCTACCGGGGATTGACGCGGCGCAATCAGTCGCTGTTTCTCGAACATGGGCACGCTTATGTTTACGTCGCCTATGGCATCTCATCCATGTTGAATGTCTCGAGCGAGAGGTCAGGGATCGGCGCTGGCGTCCTGATCAGGGCGCTCGAGCCGCTTGAAGGCATCCCGATCATGCGGCTCAATCGTGGTATCGAGCGCTTGCGCGATTTGCTGCGAGGGCCAGGCAGGCTCACCGCGGCGTTGCGGATTGATCGCAGGCTCGATGGGCTCGATCTTTGTCGCGAAGGCCCGCTATGGCTCGGACGCGATCATGACGAATCCGGTGAAGTCGGGGAAAGCATCAGGATCGGCATCTCGCGCGATGCGCACCGCCCCCTGCGATTTTACCGTCGGGACAGTCCGTTCGTGAGCGGCCCAAGATCGCTCAACACGGGGTTGGTCGCTCCGTAGAGTTCACGATAGGCGCTGACCAGTTGATCCAGACTGAACGCCCGATTTCGCCCACTCGGGTTGGGAAGAACCCATATAGCTGCGCCGGCGAGCGCGGTTGGTTGGCGTCCCCAAGCGATATCTCGTTGGCCAGACAGGGCGCAATAGGCGGCCTTACCGAGAAAGGCGACGAAGCGTGGCGCATAGCGCGCGATTTTCTTTTCAAATTGAGCAGCGGCAGCGACGAATTCGGTCGTCGACAGTTCGTCCGCCCGCGCCGTTGGCCGCTCCACCAGCGTCGTGAGGCCGCATCTATACCGCAGGATGGCGCGGTCGTTCTCGGGGTGGATCTCGTCCGGCGTGAAGCCGGCCAGATGGATCACGCGCCAAAAGCGATTGCTCCGCCCGGCAAAATGATGCCCCAGGACGGCGGCGGACAGTCCAGGATTAATCCCGCAAAACACCACGGCCAGCTGCTCGGCGATGATGTCCGGGAGCGAATGGATCATGACCAGCCGCCTCCGCGGATCACCTTGACCGCCTTGCGCGCAAGCGCGTGCAATTCAACCAGCGGAGCACCGGCACGGATGGAGATGGTGCGTGTGTCAGCACGGCGCAAAGAGGTGGTTCGGGAAATTCGGACAGCGCGATAGGTGGAAGATCTGCCTGACAGCGGCGAGTATGCCGCGGAGCAGGAGCGACAATGACGAAACGCACACGAGGACGCACAGTCCCGGTTTCGAGGCGAAGGTGGCGCTGGCCGCCATCAAGGGCGAGAAGACGCTGTCTGAATTGGCCAAGCTGTTTGACGTGCATCCACACCAGATCACGGCGTGGAAGGCGCAGTTGCAGGAGGGTGCGGCGGGCGTGTTCGGCTCGGGCACCGCTGCGGCCGAGGCGGTGCCTGTGGTCGATCTGAAGCTGTTGCATGCGAAGATCGGGGAGCTGACGCTGGAGAAGAATTTTTTGTCCGGCGCGCTCAGCAAAGCCGGCCTGCTGAGCGCAAAGCGATGATCGACCGTGCACATGAATTGCCTGTGGTGAAGCAGGCTGGGCTGCTGCGGCTGAGCCGGAGCAGCGTCTATTACCTTCCTCGCCCGGTGCCGCCGGCGCGGCTGGCGATCATGCACCGGATCGATGCGCTGCATTTGGAGCACCCCTTCGCGGGCAGCCGGATGCTGCGCGATCTTCTGCGCGCCGAAGGCGTGGTGATCGGCCGCGTGGCGGTGGCGACGCTGATGCGGCGGATGGGGATTGAGGCGCTGTATCGCCGGCCGAACACGTCCAAACCCGCGCCGGGCCACAAGGTCTACCCGTATCTCCTGCGGAAGCTGGTGGTGGATCGGCCGAACCAGGTCTGGGCGATGGACATCACGTATATTCCGATGGCGCGCGGTTTCGTCTATCTGGCTGCGGTGGTGGATTGGTTCAGCCGGCGGGCTCTGGCCTGGCGGTTGTCGATCACGCTGGAGACGGAGTTCTGCCTGGACGCGGTGCAGGAGGCGCTGGCCCGCCACGGCAAGCCGGAGATCTTCAACACCGACCAAGGCAGCCAGTTCACCAGCGTGGCGTTCACCGGGCTGCTGCTGGCGCAGGAGATCGCGATCAGCATGGATGGCCGCGGCGCGTGGCGGGACAACGTGTTTGTGGAACGGCTCTGGCGTTCGGTGAAATACGAGGAGGTGCATCTGCGGGCCTATGACAGCGTGAACGATGCGCGCGCGTCGCTGGGCCGGTATCTGGATTTCTACAATGCCCGGCGCCCGCATTCGAGCCTCGCGGCGAGGACCCCGGACCAAGCCTATCTCGACCATCTGCCATCCCCGATGGCAGCATGATGGAGCCGCCGCTGCCGTGGTGCTGCTCCGGTCGGGCTACGCCCGCCCTGCGCGACACCACGGCAGCGGCAAGACGTGCGTATGAACCGGCAGGGCATCCACTTATCAGAACCGATACGCTGTAGCGAATAACCGAACCACCTCTGCCAATGCGCGCCGTGCCGTTCATGATCAGCGTGTACTGGTCGGGTGTCGGTTGCCAGGTCTGCACCGAGGGTGCCAGCAGCGCCAGGCGGTCGATCGCCGGCTGCACCGTCCGCGTCTCGTCGGCGCCGAGCTGGCGGTGGATCAAAAGCATATTCATCAACGCGGAGATTTCAGGCGCGGCGGTGGTTACGACCTGGCCCTTGTTCTCGGGCTTCCACATATCGGTCAGGCTGGTCAGCGCCGGCACCACCTGGGCGGTGTCATATATCAGGACGGCATGGTCGAAGGTGATGCCCGGGCCGAACTTGCCGTTGACGTGCGCCTCCGGGTAGAGGCTGGCGATGTTCGGCACGGTGGCGGGGTCGATCTCGGCGAAAACGCCTTCGGCATTGCCGGTGCGGGCAACCATCGCATCCATGATCGACAGGTCGACGGTCGGGTTGCCCTTCTGCGCGCGGAGCATGCCCAGATTCTGTGCCGAAAGCTGGATCGGTCGGTAGTTGACCTGGATCCCGGTCGTCTTGATGAAGGGCTCGACCACGGCCTTGACATAGTTGTCGGCAAAGATGCCCTGGTAAAGAGGACATTCACCTCCGCTTTGGCCGGGGCGGCAACGGCGGCGGACAGTCCGGCCAGGGCCATCAGGCCGCAGAGACGGCGGGTCAGCTTGTGCATGTTCTTACTCCTTCGGGGCGATGACGGTAATCAGGTCCGGGCACGGCGGCCGGCCGGCACCCAGCGGGCAGGGTCGGCGGGGTCGATCCGCAGGCCATAGAGTGTCTCCGCGGCTTCGGCGGTGACCAGTCCGGCGCGGAAATCAGCGATGACGCGGGCGGGGTCGCGGCGCATCGGATCGCCGAAGCCGCCTCCACCCGGCGTGCGATGGGTGACGGTATCGCCGCGCTGGAGGTGTTCCAGGTCGCCGATCGACACCGCCAGCACGCGCTCGTCATTCAGGCCCGTATTGACCGTCCAGCTGCCGCCATCGCCCGGGCCGGCACCGGCGAAACCCTGCGGCAGTGACTCCGATTTCTGCGAGGTGTGGTGCAGCTCGCCGTCATCGCCCAGCACGCGGTAGGCCAGAACCTGGCCGACGCCGCCGCGCCATTCGCTGGCGCCGCCCGTATCCGTGCGCAGCTCGCGCTGCAGATACAGCACAGGGCATTCGGCCTCGGTCGCCTCGGTCGCCTCGATCGGCGGAATCGGGCAATTGGTGACGTGGCAGGACATGACGTTGATGCCGTCCGCCCTGGCGGTGGCGCCAAGCCCGCCCGGCACCACCTCGCCGAAGACGACAGGCTGCCTGGTGGCCACCTGTTTCGCCGTGGTGAAATTGTAGAGGCAGCCGCAGCTGTCGGCCATCACCCGTTCCGGCACCGCGGTGGCCAGCGCACCCATCACCAGATCGACCAGGCTGTGGCAGACCACCATGTGCTGGTTGACCGCGGCCGGCTTCTGGGCATTCACCAGCCTACCGGGCGGCGCGATTATATGGAACGGGCGCTTGCAGCCCTCGGTGCTGGGGATTGTGGGATCGGTCACGCAGCGCATAGCGTAGAAGATTGCGGCCCAGGTCGTGGCCAGCGGTGCGTTGATCGGCCCTTGATGGTCGGATCGGTGCCGGTGAAGTCGAAGGTGATCTCGCTGCCCTGCCTGTGGATCGCCAGGCGCAGCCAATACGGCCCCCCTTGGCGCCGTCGTCCAACACCTGCTCCTCATGCCGGTAGATGCCATCGGGGATGGCGGCGCTCTCGGCGCGGGTGCGGCGCTCGGAATAATCGATCAGCGCGTCGAAGCATGCCAGCAGCATCGCGGCGCCGTAGCGGGCGAACAGCGCCTGCAGTTCCTCCGCCGCCGCACGCACCGAGGCGGCCTGGGCGAGCAGGTCGTTCTCCATGCTTTCCGGCAAGCGGGTGTTGTTGAGGATCACCCGCATCAGCCGCGGATCCAGGACGTTGTTCTCGCCCAGCTTCATCGGCGGGACGCGCCGCCCCTCCTGGCCGCCCCTCCTGGTAGATCTCCACGTTCCAGCCGCGGGTGACCATATGCATCGCCCCGATCTCCAGGTGATGCACCATCAGGCCGGTGAAGCCGACCAGCCTGTCCTCGAAGAACGCCCGCATGAAGACGACATAGTCGTTGGTATGCGCAGTCGACATCGACCCGTTGCCGGCATAGGGGTCATTGGTCACCACGATATCGCCCGGCGTCCATTCGGCGGCCGGAATGTAATCCTCCAGGATGGTGGGCAGGCAGACGCCGGTGCAGTTCAGGTGGATCGGGATGGTGGCCGATTCCGACAGCAGCCGCCCGGTGGCGTCGAACATCGCGGCCGAGCAATCCTCCATCTCATTGACGATGATGGAGGTGGAGGCGCGGATCATCCGGCTGGTGTCGCACTCGGCGATGGCGGTCAGCGCGTTGCGGAGGATCTCCAGAGTGACCGGATCGACGCGCGGTTTGGTCACGGCGTTCATGACGCGGGTTCCTCGGCGGCACGGGTGACATGCAGGATGTGGAAGCGGTCGCAGCGCGCCGGCCATCCCGGCGGCATGAACAGCGTGGAGCCGGGATCTCCGCGACGGTGCCGGCGTCGATCTGCACGCGCCGGCGCTCGACCGGCTCCAGGCGATTGCCGCCGGTCGGGGCAGCGTCGGCGCCGTGCCGGTTGGCGGCCGATCTCGCCGCGCGTGGTCATGTCCGCCTTGCCGTCGACGATCAGCGAGACATCGGCACTGGTGCCGCCCATGTCGAGCGTGACGATCTGCCGGTGCCCGGCCTGCGCCGCGAGCGCCGCGCCGCCGATGATGATGCCCATCGACTCGGAATGCGTCAGCGCCGCCGGCAGCTGGGTGGCCGACCGGAACGACATCACCCCGCCATTGCTGCGGATGATATAGGGCGCCGGCATGATGCCGATGCCCCGCAGCGCCTCGCCGAGCGATTCCAGATGGTCGGTGATCGGCGCGGTGACGAAGGCGTTGATGGCGGTGGTGCTGGTGCGCTCGTATTCGCGGAACTCGCGCGCCACCGCACTGGACAGCGACATCTTCAGCGCCGGGAACTCGGCGGCGGCGATGGCGCCGATGCGCTGCTCATGCACCGGATTGGCACAGGCGCTGATCAGGCACACCGCGACCGCGCGGGCCCCGGCGGCGACCAGCTTCGCCAGCACCGCGCGCGCCGCATCCTCGTCCAGCGGCGTCAGCACGGCGCCGTCATGGGCGATACGCTCCGGCACGGTGAAGCGCATCTCGCGCCGGATCAGCGGTGCCGGTGGCCGGCGCCACCGGGGAAAGCATCTTCCTCATGGCCCGCAGCGGGCTCGACGCGGTCTGCGTCGACCACCAGGCCGGGAACTACCTGTTGGAATCCCTGACGCGGCATGTCGGCGGCGTCGTGCCGCTCGGCATCGGATCGGCCGCGCTCGCGATCATGGCCTATCTGCTGCCGGAGGAGCTGGAGGCGGTGCTGTCGGCCAATGCAGCACGATACGCCGCCTATGAGTTGCCGGTCAGCACCATCCGCGGGCTGCTCGAACAGGGGCGCGCCGACGGGAATGTCATCACCGATGGCCTCATGATCGCCGGCATCGCCGCGCTGGCCGTCCCGATCCGCCCGAAGAGCCGCGACGTCACCGCGGCGATCGCCATCAACCTGACCACTGCCCGGCTCACGCCAGGCCGGAGAGCCACGCTGCTGTCGCTGATCAAGAACGAGATCGCCGAGATCGAGGCGCAGCTCAATCTTGCCGCCCAGGGCCAGAGAGGCTGATGACGAACAGGCCCGGGCCGAAAGGCGACTTCCCCGAAGCAGCGTCCACGGAGGTGGCGTGAGTTCGGATCATCCGGCGGTGTTGCCGGGCGTGGCCATCGGATCGCGCGGCCACGGTGGAGTCGCGAGACTTCGCCCGCCACCGCGCCCGGGAGCGTGCCGTCGCCGGCGGCCAATCCAAACATGGCGCCTCACCGGCCCATGAACTAGCTTTCTCGACGGACCACTCAACGGGGCCGGTCACCGCCATGCCCAGGATCGACATCGCCGCCGTGCCGAAACGCAAAGGCTCGGGCTATCCGCCGCCGTTCGACGCCCCCTGTGCCGACCGCATGCGCCAGCGGCTGGGCAATGCCGGCGGGCTCGTCGATTTCGGGGTCAACCTCATGCACCTGCCGCCAGGCGGCTGGTCCAGCCAGCGCCACTGGCATTCGGCCGAGGACGAATTCGTCTATCTGCTCGAAGGCGAGCTGACGCTGGTGGAGGATGGCGGCGAGACGCTGCTGCGCGCCGGCGAGTGCGCGGCCTTCCCGAAAGGCTCCGGCAACGGCCATCACCTCGTCAACAAATCGGGCGCGATGGCGGTCTATCTCGAAGTCGGCACGCGCTCGCCCGACGACCTCACCACCTGCTCCGACATCGACATGATGAGCGCCAACGCCGATGGCCGGTTCGTGCACAAGGATGGCACGCCCTATCCCGGAGGCTAAGCGTGATGACCGCAGGTGGACTCACCGGAGGTCTGAATCACGCGCGAACACAAGGGGCCAGGCCACGGCCCCCGCCAGGGGCGCGGCCCAGCCTTCTTCCCGTCGCTCCGGGAGATGGCGAGGCGACGAGAAGCGGCCGGGCCCCGAACCTCGCTTGCCTTCTCATCGCCTCGCCGCCTCTTTGTGAACCTCCTGCCTTGCCTCCGCCTCCGCCCCCCAGCCTCCGCCCCCCAGCCTCCGCCCCCCAGCCTCCGCCCCACGGCCCAGCCCGGCCAGGATGTCGCATCCGCCGCGCAATGGTATTAGAACAGGCCCTCCCGCCAGGACCCACCTTGAATGCCGTCGCGCGCGCCCACTTCGTTCTTCCCGCTGCCCGACCCGCCGCGCATGCCGCGCCGCCATCCGCACGCGCTGGCCAAGGTCGTCTCGGTGCTGGGAATCCTGGGTACGCTGCTGCTGGCAACCCTGGTCATCGCCATCTGGCGGTTCGACCTAAACGGCTTCAAGCCGCAGGTCGAGGCGGCGATGCGCGCTGCCACCGGGCGGGATTTCACCATCGACGGCCGGCTGTCGGTGGTGTCCTATTTCGCGCCCACCGTGGCCGCCGACCGCGTGGTGCTGGGCAACCTGCCCGGCGCCGCCCAGCCGGTCATGGCGCGGGTCGCGCGCATCGAGGCCGACCTCAACCTGCGCGCGCTGCTGGCTGGCCGCATCGAGATCGCCCGCCTGGTGGTGATCGCGCCGGACGTGCTGCTGGAGACCGACGCCAAGGGCGTGCCCAACTGGCGCTTCACCCCGCAAAAGCCAGCCGTCGCCTCGGCCAGCCCCGCCCCGGCCAGCCCCCCCCCCCGCCCGGCCGGCGCTCGGCGTGCGCACCGTCCACGTCAAGGAAGGCCGGGTCACCTGGCATGACGGCCGCACCGGCGCCAACACCGTCATCGGCATCAAACGCCTCTCGGCCACCGAAACCTCGGCGGCGTCGCAGATCGAATGGGTCGCCGACCTCGCGCTGGACAGCGGCCGGGTGCAGGTCACCGGCCAGACCGGGCCGCTGATGCGCCTGCTGGACCCGGACGCGACCACGCCGTGGAGCGTCTACCTGCACACCGCGCTGCCCGGCGCGCGCATCACCCTGGCCGGCTCGCTGCGCCGCCCGCAGCGCGCCGCCGGCTACGACATGCTGGTGGATGCCAGCATCACCGACCCCACGGCGCTGGCGGCGCTGCTGGGCCTGCCGGTGCCGCCGCTGCGCGGCATCGTCGCCTCGGCGCGGCTGGCCGATGTCGATGGCCGGCCGGTGGTTTCCGCCGGCTCGGTGCTGATCGGCTCCAGCAACCTCGACGGCTTCGTGCGCGGCCTGCGGCTGGACCGCGCCAGGATCGCCGCGCCCGGCCCGGACCAGCCGGTGCAGGTGGAACTGCAAGGCACGCTGAACGACCAGCCGCTGCAGGCCAGCGCCACGCTCGGCACGCTCGCCATGCTGCAACCGGCGCTGCTCCGGCGCGGCGGCTTCATGGTCGATGCCTCGGCCACGCTGGCCGACAGCCGGGTGGCGGCCAAGGGCCGGCTGGGCAGGCTGGACTCCGGCGCCGGGATGGACCTGCTGGTCTCCGCGCGCATCCGCGACCTCACCGCCTTCGCGCCCTTCGTCGACCGGGCGCTGCCGCCGCTGCACGACCTGTCGTTCAGCGGCCATCTCACCGACGGCCCGGGCGGCTACGCCGATGGGCTGAGCATGCCCGACATGGTGCTGCGCATGCCGGAGGGCGACCTGGAAGGCTCGGTGCAGATAAGCTTGGCGCCCCGCCCCACCACCACCGCGCGGCTGCGCGGGGCACGGCTGGACCTGGACGCGCTGCGCGCGCTGCTGGCCGACTACACCCTGGTGCCGCTGCCGCCCGGCCCGCCGCCCGCCGCCCTGCCGATCCCGCGCACCGTCCGCCCGGCGATCCCCGACGACCCGGTCGACTTCTCCGTGCTGACCCGCGGCGATGCCGATGTCACGCTGGACCTGGGCGAGTTGCGCGCCCTCCACCTGCCGTTCAAGGACGTGGCCGCTAGCCTGGCGCTGAAGGACGGCAGGCTGCTGGCCGACCCGGTGCAGGCGCAGCTGCCCGGCGGCCCGGTCGCCCTGCGCCTTGCCGTGGACGCGCACGGCGCGGTGCCCAGGCTGGCGTTGCGCCTGCACGCGCCGGGCCTGTCGGTGCGGCCGCTGCTGGACGCGCTGGACCGCACCGAGGACATCACCGGCACGATGGAGCTGAACGCCGACCTGCATGCCGAAGGCCGCTCCCCGCATGCCTGGGCTGGGAGCGCCACCGGGCATCTCGGCGCGGCGCTGGTCGATGGCGCGATCGACAACGCGGTGCTGACGCCGCTGTTCTCCGGCGTGCTGCGGGTGGCGCGGCTGCCGCCGGACCTGATGTTCGGCCCCGGCCGCTCGCGGCTGCGCTGCGTCGCCCTGCGGGTGGACTCGGCGGGCGGCATCGCCACGCTGTCCAGCTTCCTGCTCGACGCCGACCGCGCCCTGGTGCCGGCCACCGGCACGCTGCACCTGGGCGATGAGACCGTGGATATCCGCCTGCGCCCCACCCTGCGCGTCGGCGGCCCCGGCATCGTCGTGCCGCTGACCCTGCGCGGCAGCTTCCGCAGCCCGGTGCTGGCGATCGACCGCGGCGGGCTGGTGGGCGAGGCGCTGTCCGGCCTGAGCGTCGGCAAGGGGCTGCGCCTGCCGGCCGCGCCGGCCGGCCCCGACGCCTGCGGCCCGGCCCTGGCGCTGGCGCGCGGCGCCGCGGCGTCCGCGGTTGCCCCCGCGCCGCCCACCCCCAGCGTCCCATTGCCGCCCACTCTGCGAGGCCTGTTCCGATGAAGCGTTTCTGGGATACCGCGGCCGTGCGGCCGGACGGCGACGCCTGGCAGGTGCTGCTGGACGGCCGCCCGGTGCGCCTGCCCGGCGGCCCGCCGCTGCTGCTGCCCACAAGCGCGCTGGCCGAGGCGGTCGCCGCCGAGTGGCAGGCGGCCGGCGGCGCCAAGGGCGGCGAGATGTCCTATGCCGACGTGCCGCTCACCCGGCTCGCCGGCACCGCGCAGGAGCGCATCGCTCCCGACCCCGGGACGGTGGCGCTGGAACTGGCGCGCTACGCCGAGACCGACCTGCTGTGCTACCGCGCCGAACTCCCCCCCACCCTGGCGGCGCGGCAGGCGGAGTCGTGGCAGCCCTGGCTGGACTGGGCGGCGCAGCGCCACGGCGCCCGGCTGCGGGTCACCTCCGGGGTGATGCACATCGCCCAGGACCCGGCCGCCCTGGCCGCGCTGGCCGGCGCGGTGGCCACGCACACGCCGCATGCGCTGGCCGCCCTGGGCGTCGCGGTGCCGGCGCTGGGCAGCCTGGTGCTGGGCCTCGCCCTGGCCGAGGGCGAACTGGACGCCGCCGCCGCGCACAGCCTCGCGCATCTGGACGAGATCGTGCAGGCCCAGCTCTGGGGCCATGACGAGGAGGCGGCGTCGCGCCTCGCCCAGGTCGCCGAGGACATCGCGGTGGCCGCCCGCCTGCTCGCCCTGGCGCGGCCGAGGCCCGGCTGATGGCCGCTCGCCATCTGGTCATCACCGGGCGCGTGCAGGGCGTCGGCTGGCGCGACTGGATGGCCGGGCAGGCGCGCACCCTGGGCCTGAACGGCTGGGTGCGCAACCGCGCCGACGGCAGCGTGGAGGCGCTGATCGACGGGCCGGAGCCGGCGGTGGAGGAAATGCTGCGCGCCTGCCGCAGCGGCCCGCGGCTGGCGGTGGTCAGCGGCATCGTCGAAACCCTGGCCGAACCGCCCGCCGAACACGGCTTCCAGCTGCTGCCGAACGCCTAGTGGGGTATCTGTCATCCGCGCTTGACGGCCTGCTGGCTTTCATCGTCGCCAACCAGGCCTGGGCCGCGCCGATCGTTTTCGCGCTGGCCTTCTTCAAATCGCTGGCCTTCGTCTCGTTGGTGGTGCCGGCCACGCTGCTGCTGGTGGCGATCGGCGGGCTGGTGGGCGCCAGCCATATCGCCTTCGTGCCGATCTGGCTGGCGGTGACGCTCGGCGCCGGCCTGGGCGACTGGGCCAGCTACGCCATCGGCTACCGCATCAAGGGCCGCGCCCGCCATATCTGGCCGCTGTCGCGTCACCCCGACCTGCTGCCGCGCGGGGAGCGGTTTTTCCGCCGCTGGGGGGCGATGAGCGTGGTGCTGTGCCGCTTTTTCAGCCCGCTGCGGGCCACCATCCCGCTGCTGTGCGGCATATTCGAGATGGGGTGGTGGACCTTCCAGCTCGCCAACTGGCTCTCCGCCCCCATCTGGGCCTTCGTGCTGCTGGCGCCGGGGGGGCTGCTGGCGGGGTGGCTGCAATAGGCGTGCGGCACGACGAATGTCCGGCGCCCGCACGTCCATAATTCGATGCGCAGCGAACCATAGACGCCAAAATTCATGCGATAGCCGCCATCGTCGGCGCCGTGCCGGCCTTGCCGGAGGATCGTCATGCCCCAGCCGTACGTTTTTGCCATCCCGAGTCCGGTTCCCGGCCTGGAATTGCACATGTTTCACCAACCCGCGGCGGCGAATCCAGGCCGCCGCGCGGTGCTGTACGTGCATGGCGCCACCTTCCCGACGTCCCTGTCGGTCGCCTATCGGTTCGACGGCCGTTCCTGGGCGGACGCCATGGCCGATGCCGGGTTCGACGTGTTCGGCGTTGACTTCCTGGGCTTCGGCGGCTCCAGCCGCTATCCGGGAATGGCCGTCCCGGCCGACGCCGGCCTGCCCCTCGGCCGTGCCCCCGAGGCGGCGGCCCAACTCGGCTGTGCCGTCCATGCCGTCACCATCCGGCTCGGCATCCCGCGGATATCGCTGGTCGCACATTCGTGGGGGTGCATCGTCGCCGCGTTGTTCGCCACGCAACGGCCGGATCTGATGGACCGGCTGGTGTTGTTCGGCCCGATTGCCCGGCGCGAGGGACCGGCCAACCCACCGCTCCCGGCCTGGCAATGCGTCACCAGCGCGGCGCAATGGGCGCGCTTCGTCGCCGATGTGCCACCCGGCGCCCCCGATGTGCTGGCGCCGGCGCATTTTGCCGCCTGGGCGCCAGAATACCTGGCCAGCGACCCCGCCAGCCTCACCCGCGACCCGCCTTCCGTGGCCATTCCCGGCGGGCCGCGCGCGGATATCGCCGATGCCTGGGCCGGGCGGCTGCCCTACGACCCCTCCGGCATCACGGCGCCGCTGTGCATCCTGCGCGGCGCCTGGGACAGCCTATGCACCGACGCCGATGCCGCCTGGCTGTTCGACGCCTGCACGGCGGCGCCGGTAAAGCGCGACGTAAAGCTCAGCGGTGGTACCCATCTGATGCACCTGGAAGCCGGGCGGGCGGCGTTGTACCGCGACGCCATCGCCTTCCTGCATGGTGAAGCGGGCGATAGTTATGTGGCATAACCATCTCAGCCGAACACCTCGTCCCAGGCCCCCATCAGCGCCGCGTCGCCCTCCTCCATGGTGGCCGGAATGCCCATCTCGTGCAGGCTGGTGACCCCGTATTCGCTGATTCCACAGGGCACAATGCCCCCGAAATGGGCCAGATTCGGGTCGATATTGAGCGCGATTCCATGCCAGCTCACCCAGCGCGTGACCCGTACGCCGAGGGCCGCGATCTTCGCCTCGCCGCGCGGGCCGTCCACCCAGATGCCGATCCGCCCCTCCCGCCGCTCGCCGCGCACGTTGAAGCGGTCCAGCGCGCGGATCAGCCATTCCTCCAGCCCATGCACATAGCTGCGCACGTCGCGCGGCTTCACGGTGCCATGCGGGCGGGTCAGGTCCAGCATCACGTAGCCGGTGCGCTGGCCCGGCCCGTGATAGGTCCATTGCCCGCCGCGCCCGGCGTCAAACGTCGGGAATCGTTCAGGATCCTGCAAGTCGGCGCGATTGGCGGAGGTGCCGGCGGTGTAGAGCGGCGGGTGCTCCACCAGCCACACCTGCTCGCCCGCCTCGCCGGCGCGGATGGCCGCCACCCGCGCGGCCATGGCCGCCAGCGCCTCGGGATAGGGTGTCAGCCCCTCGCTCACCCGCCAGGCGACGTTCGTGCGGTCGGTCATTGATGCCGCCGTGCTCATCGGCTATATGCCCCCGTCTGCACGGTGCGGTCGTGGCGGAATGGTAGACGCGCAAGCTTGAGGTGCTTGTGGGGGTAACCTCGTGGAAGTTCGAGTCTTCTCGACCGCACCAATCCAACTCCTTGATATGTCCGGCGACATGACCAATGCGTTGCCGCGAGAGTCACGATGGGAGACCGGATAGGACATATTTGGGTGGCGTCGCGCGCCATCCAACCTCCTTCTGCGCCGCAGCCCCGTCACCGGCAAGACGCGACCCTGCCGGCACCGCCAGGCGCCGGCAGGATCACCAGCCAGCCTTGTCCGCGCCGCCTGGCCGAGCCGTCAGGCGAAGCCGGGGAAATAGTCGAGCCGGATGCGCGAGCGCGGTACGCCCAGCCGCCTCAGCGCCTCCCGGAAGCCCACGACCATGGCGCGCGGGCCGGAGATGTAGAAGGTGCGCTCGTTCCAGTCCGGGATTTCGCGCAGGATCAGGCCCTCGTCGATGAAGCCGTGATGGACGTCGTATCCCGGCGCCTCCGGCGCGACGACGGCATAGACGATCCGCAGGCCGAGGCTGCGCGTGGCCTGCTCGAACAGCTCGGTATAGGCAACCTCGGCGAGCTTGTTGTTGCCGTAGAGCATCACGATCGACCGCGACTCCTCCCGGTTGACGAGTTCCTGGATCATGCTGCGGAACGGGGTGATGCCGATGCCGCCGGCGATGAAGGCGAGCTTCTCGGCCGGATCGCGGGGCAGGGTGAAGCTGCCGGCGACGTGCGAGCCATAGATCACGTCGCCGGGCTGCATGGCCGAGAGCGATGCCTTGAACGCGCTCGGCTCGTGGTAGAATTTCACGCCCAGCCGAACCTCCGCCTCGCTCGGCGCCGATGCGATGGTGAACGGCCGGCGGTTGCCGCGGTTGTCCGGATTGGGGACATCGAGCGTCCAGTCCAGATACTGGCCGGCCTGAAACGCCGGGCGCCGATCCGATTGGAACACGAAATCATAGCATCCCGCCGCCATTTTCTCGATGCGCAGCAGCGTGAGCTTGAAGCGCCCCTTCGGGCTGACGGCGTAGGCGAACAGGTTGCCGGCGAGGAAGGCCATCTCGGGGGTCGGGTACAGGCTGCCGAAATGGACGTTGGGCGATGACAGGGCGCCGACGATGGCGCCGAAGGCCAGGCGCGACCATCTCCCATGGGCCGCCGTCAGCGGCTCCGTCAGCATGGCGAAGCCGGCGAACAGCAGCGGCGAATAGAGGAACGTCTGCTCGATCCCCATGCCGAGCATGTCCGGCGGCGTGGTGAGCATGGTGGCCACGATGTTGGCCAGGACATAGGCGCCCACCATGCCGAAGCGCTGCACCTTGCGCGTCACCAGCAGGCCGCCGACCAGCACCAGCGGCAGCAGCACGAGGTTGCCGCCGACCCACCAGGTCGCCGGGCGGTCGAGCACCAGGGCGGCCACCACCACGCCGACGGCGACCGGATTGAAGATGTGCTTGCGGCCGATCGCCAGGAGGAACTTGGAGGCGATGGCGATGAAGGCGGCGAGCACGAGTCCGGCGACGCCCACGGTGTTCGCGGCCGTCACCGGCGGCAGGATCAGCGCGAGGATGAGCGCGGTGATGTAGAACGACTCCGCATTGGCGGGAATCCGCAGGAACTCGGTGAACAGCCGGTTGGTGACCCAGCAGGTGCCGAGGATCAGCGCCAGCGAGAAGGTCAGCGCCGTCGGGTCCTCCGGCACCAGCCTGGCGAAGCCCAGCAGGAAGGCGGCGCCGACCAGGCCGGCCGTGTAGTACAGCACCAGCCGGTACATCGTGGTGCGGTTGAGCGCGTGGTCGATGGCTTTCATCATGATGCGGCGTAATCCCTGAACCCGCTCGTCTGCGTGGCCATGCCGTCCGCCTCGATGAGGTAGCCTTCAAGGCCCGGCCGGTCCTCGATGAAACGGATGCCGCCCGGGCCCATGGCGAAGGCGGCGGTGGCGAAGCGATCGGCCTCCAGCACGTCGGGACCTATCACGGTCAGGCTCACGATGTCCTCGAACCGTCGGGCCGGACGGTGCGGGTCGTAGATGTGCTGTCCCCGCGCATAGGTTCCCGACGTGGCCATGCCGCGCCCCCGGGGTCGCACGGCCTTGACGATCTGCGCGTCGTCGAACGGGTTGCGGATGCCGAGGCACCAGTCCTCGCCGTTCGCGGCCTTGCCCTGGCTCTGGATGTCGCCGCCGGCATCGACCAGGAAATTTCGCGCGCCTGCCGCCGCGATCCGGCGTGCCGCGTTGCGGATCGCCCAGCCCTTGACCACGCCCGAGGGGTCGAGGCGGCCGTCGGGGCGGCGGATGTCGAAATACCCCTCGGTCTCCTGCCTGGTGCGTTCGGCGATCCGCAGCACTTCGCGCATCTCCGCGCTGAGCGCGTCCGCCGCGAGCCGGCCGTGGTTGAGGGCGGTGATCTCGCTGTCCGGCCTGAACGGGCTGAACCGCTGGTCGACCGCCGCGAAATAGGCGAACGCATCGTCGATCATCGGGGTGGCGGCGGCGTCGACGATCTCCACCGTGACCGGCATGCCCATCAGGATCCGCGTCTCGCGCATGGCGGGTTCAGCTGGCCGCCCGGCGCAGGGCCGCGTCCATGGACCGCAGGAAGGCGTCGCTGGTGAGCGTGGCACCGGAGACGGCGTGCACATGGGCGCTTTGCGCGCGGATCACCTCCCGCTCCAGCCGCGGCAGGGCGATATGGGCGATGCGCCGGCTGGTCGACCGGTCCGAGGGGTATCGGAGCACCCTGACGGAGACCAGGCTGCCGCCGCGGATATTCGCCTGCACCTGCACCCAGCCGTAATAGGCGCTGAAGGCGGGGCCGGTGTAGCTGCCGTCGCGATAGCCGCCCCGGGTATGGGCGACGAGCTGCACCAGGGGGTTCCGCTGGAGTGGCGGTTCCGCCGCCAGGGCCTGGCGCGTTGTGCGGGCCGGCGTGTGCCGCGCCGCGGCGGGCGGCCACCAGCGGATGGCGGCGGCCGACCCGCCGATGGCGAGGCCGAGCATGGCTGCCAGGGAAATGGAGAGAACGGGGAAGCGTTTGCGATGCATCATCAGGCGACCTTTCGTCGGGCGGGGCGCGCCGGCGCAGCCTGAGTAGCGGACGCAGCTTACAATAACCTGATGAGGTGCCCGGGCATGCGGCGGCCCCTCGGCCCGAACCCGCCTCGATTGATCCGGGGGCGCATGATATCGTGCCGGCGCGGCCCGGCCGGCGCGGAAGGCGGGCCGGGAGTGGGGGACTCGTCGCGATGCGGCTGCTGCTGGTGGAAGACAACCAGGCGCTGTCGGACTGGCTTGCCCGGATGCTGCGCCGCGACAACTACGTGGTCGATTGCGTGCATGACGGCGAGGCCGCCGATGCCTGCCTGCGGACGCATGACTACGCGCTGGTGATCCTCGACCTCGCGCTGCCGGCGAGGGGGGGGGCGGCGATGGGGGGGCTGGAGGTGCTGCGCCGGATGCGCGGACGCCGGGTCGCCACGCCGGTGATCGTGCTGACCGCCAATGACGCGATGTCCAGCCGGGTTGGCGCGCTGGACAGCGGGGCCGACGACTACATCGTCAAGCCGTTCGATGTCGATGAGCTTGAGGCCCGCATCCGGGCCCAGCTGCGGCGCGGCCATGCCGCCGGCGTGCCGCTGGTCACACATGGCGCACTGTCGCTGGACACCGCCGCGCGCAGCTTCACCCTGGCCGGCAACCCCCTGGCGCTGACCCCGCGCGAGCATGCGGTGCTGGAGACGCTGCTGCTGCGGGCCGGGCGGCCGGTGCCGAAGACGGCGCTGGCGGAGAGCGTGTTCGGCTTCGACGACGAAGCCGACCACAGCGCGGTGGAAATCTACGTCCATCGGGTTCGCAAGAAGCTGGAGGGCGGCACGGTCGGCATCGTGACGCTGCGCGGCCTCGGCTACATGCTGCGCGTCGCCGATGGCGGCTAGGTCGTTACGCGCGCAGCTTTTGGCATGGCTGCTGGTGCCGCTGGCGGTGCTGGCGCTGTACAACCTGTGGACCGCCTATGCCGGGGTGCGCCGCACCGCCGACCTGATCACCAACCGCACCTTGCTGGCCTCGGCACGGGTGATCGCCGAGCAGGTGAAAGACAGCGACGGGGTGGTGGAGGCGCTGATCCCGCCGGCGGCGCTGGAGATGTTCGATGCCGACGAGCCGGACAAGGTGATCTATCGCGTCACCGGCCCGGACGGCGAGCTGGTGGCCGGCTACCCCGACGTGCTGGTGCCGCCGCATCCGCCGGCCGGCCTGCAGCCGATGTTCTTCAGGACCGAGTTTCGCGGCGAGGGCATGCGCGCCGTCGCCATCGCCCAGCCCATCGTGACCCGCCAGGCGACCCGCAACGCGCTGGTCGTGGTCGGGCAGAGCCTGCACGGGCGGGACCGGCTGCTGTCGGACCTGTGGCTGCCGGCGCTGCGCGACCAGCTCAGCCTGATCGGGGCGGCGGCGGTGCTGATCCTGTTCGGGCTGCAACGCGGGCTGGCGCCGCTGCTACGCCTGCGCGACGCGGTGCTGGCGCGCACCCCGCGGCAGTTGCAGCCGCTGGACGCCGCCTCGGTGCAGAGCGAGTTGCAGCCGCTGGTGCATGCGCTGAACCACGCCTTCGCGCGCATCCACGCCCAGATGGCCACCCGGCAGCGCTTCATCGCCAATGCCTCGCACCAGTTGCGCACGCCGCTGGCGCTGTTGAAGACCCAGGCACGGGTCGGCTTGCGCGACGCCGACCCGGCCGGCAAGGACGAGGCGCTGCGCGGGGTGGACGCCACCGGCAATGCGATGGCCCGGCTGGTCAATCAGTTGCTGACGCTGGCGCGGGCGGAGCAGGGCGGTGAGGTGATCCGCATGGCACCGGTCGATCTCGCGGCGGTGGTGGCGGAGGCGCTGGCGTCGCTGGCCGGCCCGGCGCTGGCGCGCGGCCTCACGCTGGATTTCGAGACCGACGGTGCGCCGGCGCCGATGAACGGCCATGCCGCGCTGCTGCAGGAGATGGTCTTCAACCTGGCCGACAACGCCTGCCGCCACGCGCCTGCCGGCGGCATCGTGCTGATCTCCCTGCACCGGCAGGGCGACCACTGGCGGCTGCGCGTGGAGGATAACGGGCCGGGCATCCCCGTGGCGGAGCGCGAGCTGGTGCTGGAGCGTTTCTATCGCCTCCCCGACACGCCCGGCGACGGCTCCGGCCTCGGGCTGGCGATCGTGCGCGAGATCGCCGAAGCGCATGGCGGCGGCGTGACGCTCGGTGAGCGCCAGCCGCCGCCGGGCCTGGTGGTGGAGGTGCTGGTGCGCGCCGGCCCGCCCGGCCTCAGTTCGTCTCGTGCAGTGGCGCCGGGCGCCACTTCGCCAGCCGGTTCTCGATCATCGTCATGACGTATTCCGCCGCCAGCGCCACCACCATGATGATCACGATCGCCGCATACATGCCGGCCGAGTCGAACGAGCCCTTGGCGATGTTGATCAGCAGGCCGATGCCGAAGCGGGAGCCGACGAACTCGCCGACGATCGCCCCCACGATGGCGAAGCCGAAGCTCACGTGCAGCGAAGCGAAGATCCAGCTCATCGCCGAGGGCACGATCACCGAGCGGGTGAGCTGCCATTGCGAGGCGCCGAGGATCTGCGCATTGGCGATCATCGCCCGGTCGGCCTCGCGCACCCCCTGGAAGGCGTTGGAGAACACCACGAAGAACACCATCACGAAGGCCAGCGCCACTTTCGAGGCCAGGCCCAGCCCCAGGATCATGATGAAGATCGGCGCCAGCACCACGCGCGGGATGGAGTTGATGACCTTGATGTAGATCGAGAAGATGTCGGCCGCCATGCGGTTGCGCCCCAGCGCGATGCCCACCAGCACGCCCGCGACGGCGCCGACCGCGAAGCCGATCATCGCCTCCTCCATGGTCACCCACAGATGGTACCACAGCGGCCCCTCGGAGGTGCCCTCGGTGATCCAGTCGTACAGCCGCATGGCGATGGTGGAGGGCCGGGCGTAGAAGAACTCGTCGATCACCCCGTAGGTGGAGGCCGCCTCCCAGCCGGCCAGGAACAGCACCAGGATCGCCCAGCGCCAGAACGTCACCCGGCGCCGGTAGTTCAGCGCCGCCCGGGCGGCGGCCGCCTCGATCTCGCGGTCCGACGTGCCGGGCGCGAACACCGCCTTGGCCGCCTGCGGCGATGCCATGATCTCGCTCATCTCTCGTTCCCCTTCAGGCTGCCTGTTCGCTGCGCTGGTAGCCGATCTGCACCTCTTCGCGCAGGTCGTTCCAGATCCGGCGCGACAGGTCGATGAATGCCGGGTCGTAGCGGATATCGGCCACCACCCGCGGGCGCGGCAGATCCACCTGGTAGACGGCCTTCACGGTGGCTGGCCCGGCGGTCAGCACATAGACCTTGTCGGCCAGCGCGATCGCCTCCTCCAGGTCGTGTGTGACGAACACCACCGAGGCGCGCTGCGCCGACCACAGCCGCAGCAGTTCCTCGTGCATCAGCGAGCGCGTCTGCACGTCCAGCGCCGAGAACGGCTCGTCCATCAGCAGGATTTCCGGCTCGTTGATGAAGGTCTGCGCCAGGGCGACGCGCTTGCGCATGCCGCCGGAGAGCTGGTGCGGATATTTGCTCTCGTGCCCGGACAGGTTCACCCGCGCCAGCCATTGCCGCGCCTTGGCATAGGCGGCCTCGCGGCTCTGGCCGCGGAACATCGGCCCGGCCACGACGTTGTCGATCACGTTGCGCCATGGGAACAGCGCGTCGGTCTGGAACACGAAGCCGATCCGTGGGTCGATGCCGCTGACCGGCCCGCCCATCACCCGCACCTCGCCGCCGGAGGGCCGCGCCAGCCCGGTCACCAGGTTGAGCGTGGTGGACTTGCCGCAGCCGGTCGGGCCGACCACGGCGGCGAACTCGCCGCGCGCCACGCTCATGCTGAAGTCGCGCAGCGCGGTCATCGACTTGCCGTCCGGGGTCAGGAAGCGGCGGCTGACATTGATCAGTTCGATCGCCGGGGAGGTGGCGTGGTCGGACATGGGGCACTCCCGCACCCGGAGCCCGGGCGGCTGGTTTCGGGCAGGCAGGCGGCGTTGCGGCCGGCGGCACGCGGCCGCCGGCCGTTCGCCGGCTACTTCACGTTCTTGACGAACTCGGTCGTGTAGGTCTTCGACAGGTCGATGGTCTTGCCCTTGAGGTTCTTGGAGAACCCGCCGAGCACGGCCAGCACCGTCTCCGGCCCGCCCTGCGGCATCACCCCGTCCTTGGTGAACATCGCTTTGCCGTCGGCCAGCGCCTTCACATAGGCCTCGCGGTCGCCGACCAAGTAGTCCTTCGGCATCTTGTCGGCGATCTCGGCGGCGCTGTGGGTGTCGATCCAGCGCAGCGTGTGCACCAGCGCATTGGCCAGCTTCTGCACGGTGTCGCGGTGGCTCTGCACATAGGCGGTCGGCATATACAGCGCCGTGGCCGGGTAGGTGCCGCCCAGCGCCGCCTTGGTGCTGGCCGCCGAGCGCATGTCGACCAGAACCTTCGCCTCGCCGGTCTTCAGCAGGCGCGAGATGGTCGGCTCGGTGGTCATGCCGGCCTGGATACGGTCCTGCTGCATGGCCGCGATGAAGGTCTGCCCGGCGCCGACCGGCAGGGTGGTGAACTGCCCCAGCGGCACTCCCGCCTTCACCGCCAGATACATGGTCAGGAAGTTGGTGGAGGCGCCCAGCCCGGTCACCCCCAGGCTCTTGCCCTTCACATCGGCCATGGACTTGATTTCGGGGTGCTTAGTCGAAACCAGCTCCACCTCGCCGGGCGCTTGGTTGATCTGCACCACCGACTCGACGAACTTGCCCTTGGATTGCAGGTCCACGCAATGGTCGTAGAAGCCGCCGACGCCCTGCACCGCCCCGGTCAGCATCTCGTTCTCGGCATCCACGCCAGAGGGCTCGTTCAGCAATTCGACATCCAGCCCCTCGGCCTTGAAGAAGCCGAGCTGCTCGGTCAGCTTGAACGGCAGATAGATCTGCTTTTCCAGCCCGCCGACCATGATCGAGACCTTCTCGGCCGCCTTGGCGCCGGCGGTCACCGCCATCATGGACACGAGGCACGCGGTCATCAGCAGTGTATGTTTGCGCGACATGGCAACTTCCCTGTTCGTTTCCCCACGCCCAGGCGTTCGCCGGGCCATTCGGCCGCGGTGCCTGGACTGTCGAGGCCCAGACCTACCGGCCGAAGCTTTCAGCGAGCTTTCACTATCGGCATGGCAGGCGGCACGATGATTGACACGGATTTGGCGCCCGCGTACGAACCGGCGCAACGAACGCCAGGTCGATCAGGGGGAACGCGGTGGCCGTGACACTCGATTTCGGGGCGATCCGCAACCCGCTGTTGCCGCCGCCGTGGGGCTGACCGCGACGACGCGGGCGCGGTCCCGCATCGCCATCACGGCCCGGCGATGATCACCGGCAGGACCACGGTCATCGCCCATCTCGGCTATCCGACCGAGGGGTTCAAGGCGCCGATGATCTATAACCCATGGTTCGAGGCGAAGGGCATCGACGCCGTGGTCGTGCCCATGGGCGTGCGGCCGCAGGACTATGCCGGAGTGCTCCGCGCCCTGTTCCGCATCGCCAACCTGAAGGGCGCCCTGGTCACCATGCCGCATAAGGTGACCACGGCCGGCCTGGTGGACGAATTGACCGCCACGGCCCGCATCGCCGGCGCCTGCAACGCCATCCTGCGCCGGCCCGACGGTTCCCTGCTGGGCGACATGTTCGATGGCGCCGGCTTCGTGCGCGGCGTGCTGCGCAAGGGCAGGGCGATCGCCGGCGCCCGTGCCCTGGTGGTCGGCAGCGGCGGCGTCGGCTCGGCCATCGCGGCATCCCTGGCGGCGGCGGGGCTTGCCGGCATCGGCCTGTTCGACACCGCCGCCGCCTCGGCCGAGCGGCTCGGAGCGCGGCTGCGGATGCATTACCCGGACCTGGACATCACGACCGGCTCCAACGACCCGGGAGGTTACGATATCGTCGTCAACGCGACGCCGCTTGGTATGAACGACGGCGACCCGATGGCCTTCGACGTTCGGCGCCTCGCGGCCGGGACCTTCGTCGGCGAGGTCGTCATGAGGCAGGACATCACGCCCCTGCTGCGCGCGGCGATGGCGCAAGGCTGCCGCGTGCAGGTCGGGACCGACATGCTGTTCGAGATGATCCCCGCCTATCTCGAATATTTCGGCTTCGGCACCAGCACGCCCGAGGAGCTGCGCGCGGTGTCGAAGCTCGAACAGGAAGCGGCGCTCCACCAAGTGCATCTTCCGCGCCGGCCCGGCTCTAGGCCCGGCGGATGACGCCCTCCAGCCTGGTCGCCGCGGCGACGGTGTTGGAGATGGTGCCGAACTTGCGGACATTCAGGTGCAGCAGGTCGAGCCGGCGGTCATCCTCGTCGGTGTCCACGATCAGCTCGTAGTCTACCGACACCATCTTCGGCGGGCTGTCCTGGCGCACGCCGTGCAGGCGGACCTCCACGCCGCGCAGGTTGAACCGCAGCATCGGCACCACCCGCTCGATCCCCTTGATCATGCAGGCGGCGATGGCGGCCAGGAACAACTCGGCCGGGTTGAACGCATCGGGCCGGCCATCCAGTGCGGTGTCCAGCACGATCTCCGCCTCCTTGGCGGCGGCCAGGCTGCCATGCGCGTCAACCCGGCGGGCGGAAACCCGATATTCCAGCATCGGTCAGGCCGCCAGCCATTTGGCCAGGTCTTCCGGCTTGGGCAGCCCGCCCGCATGCACGACGCGGCCGTCGATCACCACGCCGGGGGTGGCAGCGATGCCATAGCCGGCGATGGCCGCGTAGTCGGTCACCTTCTCGATGCTGACCGGCACGCCGATCTTGTCGGCCGCCTGCTGCACCATCTCGGCGGTGGCGACGCAGCGCTTGCAGCCCGGGCCGAGAACCTTGACGTTCTTCATGGCGTATCTCCTTGATTTTAAGCAGATAGTGGGGATTTCAGGCGAACAGCAGGTTGAACAGGAAGCCGACCGCCAGGATGCCGGTGGCGACCACGCCCACGAACACGGCGATCAGGCGGACGCTCAGCACCTTGCGCAGGATGATCATCTCGGGCGCCGACAGCGCGGTGACGGCCATCATGAACGCCAGCACGGTGCCGATCGCCGCCCCCTTGCCGATCAACGCCTCCACCACCGGGATGATGCCGGCGGCGTTGGAATACATCGGCACGCCCAGCAGCACGGCGGCGGGAACCGACCACCAGGATTGCCGCCCCATGATCGAGGCCAGCATCTCGGCGGGCACGTAGCCGTGGATGAACGCGCCGGCGGCGATGCCCGCGATGATCCAGATCCAGACCTTGCCGATGATGTCCTTCATGGCATCGAGGCCGGCGGTGATGCGGTCGATCACCGTCACCTCCACGGGCGGCAGTTCGGCGACCCCGCCGCGGACATTGCGCACCCATTCCTCCAGCCATCCCTCCAGGTGCAGCCGCCCGATCACCCAGCCGGCGACGATGGCCACGCCCAGCCCGAAGGCGAGGTAGGTCAGCGCGATCTTCCAGCCGACCAGGCCGAACAGCAGCCCCAGCGCCACCTCGTTGACCATCGGCGCCGAGATCAGGAACGAGAACGTCACCCCCAGCGGCACCCCGGCCGAGACGAAGCCGATGAACAGCGGCACCGCCGAGCAGGAGCAGAACGGCGTCACGATGCCCAGCATCGCCGCCGCCACATTGCCGGCGCCCTCGCGCTTGCCGGCCAGCAGGGCGCGGGTGCGCTCCGGCGAGAAGAAGCTGCGCACCACGCCCATGGCGAACACCACGATCGCGAGCAGCAGCAGCACCTTGGGGGTGTCGTAGGCAAAGAAGGCCACCGCCTCGTGCAGCCGGCCGGCGGGCGGGATCGGCAGCACCGCAACCACCCAGTCGGCGAAGGGCTGCAACAGGCTGTACAGCACCGCCCAGCCAGCCAGCGCCGCCACGGTGGCGGCGACCCAGCGGGCGCTGCGCGGATCCCGCGCCGGGCGAGAGGGCACGCCGGGGGCCGGCGATATCAGCGTCGGGGCGGTCATGCCGCGATCCTTTCCGGGTCCATGGGCAGGGCGAGCGCCGCTTCCACCAGGGCCGCCACCGCCTGGGGCAGATGCGGCGAGCGGCGATAGCGCACCCATTGGGCGTCGCGCCGGTCAACCAGCAGGCCGGCCTGCTTCAGCGTGGCCATATGGCGCGACATGCGCGATTGCGTGGCGCCGAGGCGCTGCATCAGCTCGCACACACAATGTTCCTGGCCGTCCCACAGCAGCCGCATCGCGGCCAGGCGGGTGGGTTCGGCGAGGGCGGAGAGGATGTCGACCGGGTGTTTCATGGCCGAGAGATAGGCGCATGCGCATATGCGCAAAAGGTAAAATATCATGCGCCCGTCGCGGGGCAGGCAGGCGCGGCGGTCCGGGCCGCCCGGCGGGTTCCGGTGGCCTGCCACCCCACGGGGCGGCGATGCGCCCACGGGTGGAACCGATGGCGGCGGAGCCGTAAGGTATCTGTCAGCGGCGCGGGCCATCCTGGCCCATGCCGGGAACCCGAACGTCGCCATCATGGCCGCGAAGATCCGCTGGATAGGATGCTGCAACGTGCGCAATGATCTTGCCCGGCCGGACGGGCGTCACGACAAGGGCGGATGTGCCGGCGCCGCCCGCCCGATCCGCGGCAATCCCTGATGCTCGGCGGATCGGTCGCCGCGCTGCTCGTCGCTGCCGGAAGTTCGCCGCTGCTGCAGGCCGGCGCGATCATCCTCGCCACCTTCATCCTGGAGGACGCGGCGACGATCTTCGCGGCGATGGCGGTGGCCGACGGGCGGGTGCTGCCCGCCACCGCACTCGCCGCGCTCTATGTCGGCATCGTGCTCGGCGATCTCGGGCTGTACGGCCTCGGGCGGCTGGCGGCGGCGGTGCCGCCCATCGCGCGGCTCATTCCGCCCACGCGCGGCGAGGTGGTGCGCGCCTGGCTGGCCGGCCGGGTGTTCCGCGTGGTGCTGGTCAGCCGCTTCCTGCCCGGCCTGCGGCTGCCGACCTACACCACCTGCGGCTTTCTCGGCGCCGATCTGCGCCGCTTCCTGCTGGCGGCGGTGGTGGCCACCAGCCTGTGGACCACGCTGCTGTTCGTCGTTTCGCTCCATCTCGGCCAGGTCCTGATCGCCCATTACGGCGCCTGGCGCTGGGTCGGCGCGGCGGGGCTGGCGCTGGGGCTGATCCTGCTCGGCCGGCTGGCCGGCCGGATGCAGGGGGCAAGGCCATGAACGGCGATACCGCCGTGCGGCTGTCGCGGGCCGCCCCGCCCCGCCCGACCTCGTTCTTCGAGTTCTGGCCGGACTGGGCGTTCTACACCCCGGTGGTGCTGCACTGGCTGGCGCTGGCGATCCGCCATCGCAGCCTCACCCTGCCGAGTGCCGCCAACCCCAACATCACCTCCGGCGGGCTGGTGGGCGAGTCGAAATCCGCCATTCTCGACCAGGTGGCCGGGCCGGCGCGCGCGCTGATCGCCCCCTATGTCACGCTGCGCACCGGACCCGGCGGCGACCTGCCGGCCGCCGAGGCCGCGCTGGCCCGCGCAGGCCTCGCCTACCCGGTGGTCGCCAAGCCCGACATCGCCTGCAACGGCGCCGGCGTGCGCGTGATCGCCGGCCGCGACGCGCTCGGCGCCTATCTCGCCGCGTTTCCCCGGGGCGAGGCGCTGATATTGCAGGAACTCGTCACCCTGCCGGGCGAGGCGGGGGTGTTCTATGTGCGCGAGCCGGGCGTCGCCGTCGGGCGCATCACCTCCGTCACGCTGAAGCACGTCCCGTTCGTCGTCGGCGACGGGCGCTCAACGCTGCGCGACCTGGTGCTGGCCGATGCCCGCGCCGGCAGCCTCGCGTGGATGTACCTGCCGCATCTCGCCGGCCGCGCGGCCGAGGTGCCGGCGCCGGGCGCGCGCGTGCCGCTGGTGTTCGTGGGCAACCACTGCAAGGGCTCGATTTTCGAGAACGGCATCCGCTTCGCCACCCCGGCGCTGGCGGATGCGGTCGAGCGGCTTGCCCGCGCCATGCCTGAATTCCATTTCGGCCGCATCGACCTGCGCTTCGCCACCCTGGCCGACCTGGCCGGGGCGCAGGGGCTGCGCGTGATCGAGATCAACGGCGCCGGCTCCGAGGCGACGCATGTCTGGGACCCGACCACCCGCCTGGCCGATGCCTGGCAGGCGCAGTTCCAGCATTACGGGGCGGCCTTCCGCATCGGCGCCGCCAACCGCGCCCGCGGCTTCCGCCCAGTCGGCCCCGCCGAACTCATCCGCCTGTGGCGGCTGCACCGGCGCCTGATGCGGTCCTACCCCGCCCACGACTGACGCGGCAGCGCGGCCGCGGGCAGCCACAGGCAGGCGGCAAGCCCGCCCATCGGCGGAGGGGCTGCGGAAAGTTCTAGCCCGCCGCCGTACAGCGTGGCGAGGTCGGTGACGATCGCCAGCCCCAGCCCGCTGCCCGGCACCGCCTCGTCCAGCCTCGCGCCGCGGGCGCGCACGGCATCGAGCTGCGCCGGCGGCAGCCCGGGGCCGTCATCCTCGACGCGGGCGAACACCCGGCCGGGTGCGGCGCCGACCTCGACTCGAACCCGGTTTCGGGCCCATTTACAGGCGTTTTCCATCAGATTTCCGAGCATTTCGGACAGGTCAGCGTGCTCGCAGCGCACCCGCAGCGCCGGATCTCCCAGCACCTCGATGTCGATCGCGCGGTCGGCGAACAGGCGTTCCAGGGCGGTGGCGATGTCCTCCACCACGGCGCGCAGCGGCAATTCGGTGGCGGCGGCGCCGGCCAGGGCCGCCGTGCGGGCGCGGCCCAGATGGTGCTGCACCAGCCGCTCGGCGGTGGCCAACTGGTGCGCGGCCGCCGGCCGGTCGCCGCTGTCCAGCGCGTTGCGCAGCACCGCGAGGTTGGTGCGCAGGGCGTGGGCGAGGTTGCCGACATGGGCGCGGGCGCGCTCGACCGTGGCGCGGTTCTGCGCCACCAGCCCGGCGATTTCGGCCACCAGCGGCTGCACCTCGGGCGGCACCGGCAGGTCGAGCGCGGTCCGGGCGCCGCCGCGCAGGTCGGCCACGGCGCGGCGCAGGCGGCGCAGCGGGGCGAGCGTGGCGGCGACCAGCAGCACCATCGCCGCCACCAGCCCGGCCCCCAGCAGCGCGAACCCGCCGGCCAGCAGGCCGTGCAGGCGGCGGATCTCCGCCTCGGTCGCGTCGCGGGCGGCGGCCACCTGCACGTGCAGGGAGGTGCCGGCGCCCGGCAGCTGGATGTCGCGCTCGATCATGCGCAGGTGCTCGCCGCGCGGGCCGGCGATGTCGGAGCTCTGCACGCCGTCATGGCCTGGCGTGCCGGCCGGCAATTCCTGGTCCCACAGCGAACGCGAGGTGGTGCGCACGCCGCCCGGCCCGTCGATCTGCCAGTAGAGGCCGGACAGCGGCTCGTCGAATCGCGGCTCGGAGACGGGCCGCAGCAGCGCCGGGCGGCCGGCGGGGTCCAGCGTGGCGGCGGCGGCCAGGGCGTCCAGCAGCCCGCCCAGCCGGGCATCGAACGAGCGTTCCATCTCCCGGCTGGCGACGTCGGCCACGAACACCCAGGTCAGCGCCAGCCCCGCCGCCACCCACAGCCCGCTCAGCAGCGCCAGCCTGCGGGTCAGCGACCAGCCGGACAGCAGGCGCATCACGGCGCGCCGGCCAGCCGGTAGCCCTGGCCGCGGATGGTCTCGATCAGGCCCTCGCCCAGCTTGCGGCGCAGGCGGCCGACGATGACTTCCAGGGTGTTGGAATCGCGGTCGAAATCCTGCGCGTAAAGGCTTTCGGTCAGCGCCGTCTTGCTGACCGGCTGACCCAGGTGCTGCGCCAGGCAGGCCAGCAGGTTGTATTCCATAGCGGTCAGCCGCACCGGGGCGCCGTCCAGCGCCACCTGCTTGCGCGCGGTGTCGATGCGCAGCCGCCCGGCCAGGATCTCCGGCGTGGCGTGGCCATGCGCGCGGCGGATCAGCGCGTTCACCCGCGCGATCAGCTCGGCCATGGCGAAGGGCTTGGCCAGGTAGTCGTCGGCGCCGGCGTTCAGCCCGTCGACCTTCTCGGCCCAGCCGTCGCGCGCGGTCAGGATCAGCACCGGCATCGCCCGCCCGCCGCCGCGCCAGGCGCGCAGCACGCTCAGCCCGTCCAGCTTCGGCAGGCCGAGGTCCAGCACCACCGCGTCATAGGGCTCGGTCTCACCGAGGAAGCGGCCTTCCTCGCCGTCGGGCGCGAGATCGACGGCGAAGCCCGCCGTGATCAGCGCCGCCTGGAGCTGCTCGGCCAGCGCCCTTGTGTCTTCCACCACCAGCACGCGCATCAGCCGCCCCCCCGTTCGCGCACCGGCCCGCGTGTGCTGACCACCTTGCCGGTGGCGGCATCCACGCGCAGCTCGAACATCCGGCCGGAGGGGGGCAGCAGACGCAGCTCGTAGGTCCAGCGGCCATGATCGCGCTCAAGATGCGTGGCGATGACGCGGCCGGCGTACCGGGCCTCGACCATCGCCATCAGCTCGGCGAGCGGACGGATCTCGCCGGCCCGCAGCGCGGCGCGGGCGCGGGCGCCGTCTTCGCGGCTGTCCGATTCGTGGCTGCCACGCTCGCCGCCGGAGCCGCCATCGGAATTGCCGCCCGAATTGCCGCCGGAATCGCCGCCGCCATGGCTGTCGGCATGCGCGGGCGCGGCGGCGAACAGCAGCAGCAGGAAAAGCACCAACAGGTTTCGCATGCGCGCAGCATTGCCGGCGCCGCCTGAACGCAGGCTGAACGGCCCGCTCAGCGGCGGTTCAGGTCGGGGTTGCCATTCTCCGCCCCGTTCACAACCCGCCGGGCGGTTGCGCCGCCTGGCCCCTCTCAGGAGACTTGCCATGAATACCCTGTTCCGCCGCATCGCCCTGGCCGCTGCCCTCGCCCTGCCGGCCGGCCTCGCCCTGGCCGCGCCCGGTGGCGCGGCTGGCGGCGCGCCGGGCGGCGATTCCATGGGCAACGGCCCCGCCATGGGCAGCGGCCCCGCCGCCACCGCGCCGGCAGCCGACCCGCTGCAATACCGCGAACGGCACGAGCTGCGCGAGCGCCAAGAGCATCGCCGCGGCACTATCGAGCGCGGCAGCTACGAGCGGCGGGAGTATCGCCACACGCAGCGCCGCGAGGCGGCCAACGACGCCGCGCGCCCCGGCGCCCGCTCGCTGCGCGACTGATCCCGGCCTGACGTATCGGCGGCGGGGGCCGCTGGCCGGCCCCCGCCATCCGATGGCCCATCCAATGAAAGGAGAACGCCATGTTCCGGCGCATGCTTGCCTTGGCTCTGCTGGGCCTGCTGGTCGTGGGGTCCGTGACCACCCTGTATGGCACGGCGCGCGGCATTCCCACCGGGTCCATCCTGGCCTCGCTGGTGGGGCAGGGTGGTGAACACGGGCATGGGAGTCACCACGATGACGACTGATGTGATCGGGGCGAAGCCTCGGCCGGCGCGGCGCCTGTCGGCCTATGACATGCTGACGGCCTGGCACGGGCTGTTCGCCGGCGCCTGGGCGGTGGCCTATCTCACCGGCGGCGGGGCGATGCCGCTGCACCGCTTCGCCGGCTATGTGCTGCTGGGGCTGCTGGCGGTGCGGCTGCTGGTGGCGGTGCTGGCGCGCGCGCCCGGAATGTGGGCGCTGCCATGGGCCGACGCGCCCCTGTGGCGCAGCTTCCGGCGCAAGCTGGGCCAGGATGCGGTGGCCGCCTTCGCGGGGCGCACGCCGCTGGCCCCGCTGTCCGGGCTGGCGCTGCTGGTCGCCATTCTGCTGGTCACGCTGAGCGGCCTGCTGGCCGACCTGCGCATCGCCGGCGACCTGCACGAGACGATGGCCGACGCCTCGCTGATGCTGGTGCTGGGCCATCTGGCCGTGGTGGCCTCGGCGGCGCTGCTGCGGTGGCTGCGGGCGCCGGCGCCGCGCAAGGTCGGCTGACGGCCCGGCCATCACCGCGGCGAGGATGCGCCCCGCCGCCTTAGAAATGCCCCATCAGTCCGCCTTTATTCGCCGGGCCGTGGGCGCCGCGTGGTGTGCTATATCCATCAGGCGACCGCGGGTCGGCGCGGCCTTTCCGACGATGGGGACAGGGCGGAGCCATTCACGCATCGCGGGGCTGTGCGGCCAGGGCCGTGCCGGCCTGGATAACAGGAGGTTGCAGATGAAGTTCACCCATTTCGGCGCCATCGCACTGGCGGCGACGCTGGCCGCCTGCTCGGGCGGTGACAGCCAGACGGCGGGACAGACCTCCGGAACGGCCCAGGCCGGGGCAGGCGCCGGTGCCGGTGCCGGCGCAGGGTCCCGCCCGGTCCCCGGATCGGAGGAGGATCTGGCGGCGAATGTCGGCGACCGGGTGTATTTCGACTTCGACAAGTCGACACTCACGCAGCAGGCCACGGCGACGCTCGACCGGCAGGCGAGCTGGCTGGCGCAATATCCGAGCAACGCGGTGCAGGTGGCCGGAAACTGCGACGAGCGCGGCACGGTGGAATACAACATCGCGCTGGGCCAGCGCCGGGCCTACAGCGTGACGCAGTACCTGGCCGCCCACGGGGTCGCCCAGTCCCGTATCGCGACGATATCCTACGGCAAGGAACGACCGATCGCCGTGGGGTCGGACGAGGCGTCGTGGCAGCAGAACCGCAACGCGATCACCTCGTTGCAGTAGGCACGCGGGGTTGCAGTAGGCACGCGGGGTTGCAATAGGCGGCGCGGGGCTTCAGCAGGCGCGGGCGGGCGGGCGGGCGGGCGGGCGGGCGGGCGGGCGGGCGGGCATCGGGGTAATGGGCGTACTGGGCGATCCCGCGGCGTGAGGAGTAGCGCATGCCCTACCGCTCCATCAGCGACCTGCCGCCATCCGTCCGCGCGCACTTGCCGGAGCACGCGCAGGACATCTATCGCGCCGCGTTCAACAGCGCCTGGGCGGGCTACGACGATAGCGACCCGGCGCAGCACGAGGAAACGGCGCACCGTGTCGCGTGGGCGGCGGTGAAGCGGCGCTACCGCAAGCAGGGCGATGCGTGGGTGGAGCGGTAGCGGCGGGACGATCGGGAGGCTGGCGGCATGAAAGAGTTGGATCTGTCGAAGGTCTATCAGCTGCTGGAGCCGGGGCCGGTGGTGCTGCTGACCACCGCCCGCAAGGAGCATCGCAACGTGATGACGATGTCATGGCATATGATGGTGGAGTTCACGCCGCCGCTGGTGGCCTGCGTGGTCAGCAGCGGCGACCACAGCTTCGCCGCCTTGCGCGCCACCCGGCAATGCGTGATCGCCATCCCGGCCGTCGCGCTGGCACCCAAGGTGGTTCAGATCGGCAATTGCTCGGGCCGCGACACCGACAAGTTCGCCGCGTTCGGGCTGACGCCGCTGCCGGCCCGCGAGGTCGTGGCGCCGCTGGTGGGCGAGTGCTTCGCCAATCTTGAGTGCCGCGTGGTCGATACGCGGCTGGTGAACAAGTTCAACCTGTTCGTGCTGGAAGTGGTGGCGGCATGGGTCGATCCGGCGCAGCGGAACCCGAAGACCATCCATCATCGCGGCTATGGCAGCTTCACCGTCGATGGCGAGACCATCACCCTGCCGTCGCGGATGCCGTAGAAGGGGCTGCCGGCCCGGGCCTGACCCCAGGTTAGACGGACGTGCCGAACAGCGCGCCGATGCCGGCGGTCAGCGCCATCGCGAACGCCCCCCAGAAGGTCACGCGCGCGGTGCCGCGCAGCACGTTGGCACCGCCCGCCTGGGCGCCGATCGCGCCGAGCAGGGCCAGGAAACCCAGCGACGCGGCGGACACCGCCGGGATCAGCATGTTGGCCGGAGACACCAGCACCATGAGCAGCGGCATGGCGGCGCCGACCGCGAAGGTGGCCGCGGAGGTCAGCGCCGCCTGCACCGGGCGCGCCGTGGTGACCTCGGAGATGCCCAGCTCGTCGCGCGCATGGGCGCCCAGCGCATCCTTGGCCATCAACTGGCGCGCCACCTGTTCGGCCAGGTCGCGGTCCAGCCCGCGGCCGACATAGACCTCGGCGAGCTCGGCCAGCTCGAAGGCCGGGTTGTCCCGCAATTCGGCCCGCTCGCGCGCCAGGTCGGCCTGCTCGGTGTCCGATTGGGAGCTGACCGAGACATACTCTCCCGCCGCCATCGACATCGCGCCCGCCACCAGGCCGGCCACCCCGGCGATCAGGACGTCGCTGGGTGTCGCCGCGGCGGCGGCCACGCCCACGATCAGGCTGGCGGTGGAGACGATGCCGTCATTGGCGCCCAGCACCGCCGCGCGAAGCCAGCCGATGCGAGAGACCAGATGGGCTTCCGGGTGCCGTGTGACTGCGCGCATTGCCTGTTCCTTGGGGTTGCCTGCTGCGGCCGGTATAGACCGGGAATGCGTGCGCGCGGCGCGCCATCAAAGGCCCGCGCGCGCGAAAAGATGCACGGTGTGGCCGTCCCGCCGAATGCATCCCTGCCGCTCCAGCGTCGCCAGGGCGCGGTACACCGCCTCGCGCGTCAGCCCCAGCTCCTCCGCGACCAGCATCCAGGACCGCCGCACCGGCACCACGGGCGGATCGCCGGCGGCATGCAGGCGCAGCCATCCGAGCAGCCGCGCTGGGGCCGAGCGGATGTCGCGCAGCGCCAGCCTGGCGCGCAGGTTGCGCACATGGGTCGCCAGCACCATCGCCAGCGCGAGGCACTCGGCGGGCTCCCGCGCCAGCTTGGCCAGCAGGTCGGCTTTCGGCAGGGCCCAGACAATGGAGTCGGCCTCGGCCACGGCATCGCAGTGGTACTGCGACACCGACAGGGACGCCTCGGCGAAGCTGTCGCCGGATTCGGCCACCTGCAGGATCACCGCCGACCCGTCCGCCAGCATGCGCGCCAGCCGCACCCGGCCGGATTCGAGCAGGAACACGGCGGTGGCGGGGTCGCCCTGGCGGAACACGGCCTCGCCCTGGCCGATGCCGCGCCGCGCCGCGCGCGACGGCTCCCCGGCCGCCAGCAACTGCGCAGCCAGGGTGTTGGGTGGAAACGCGGACAGGTTCGGTGCCATATGATCGCGATCATAGGCGCCTGTGCCGCGTGACGCTACGAGGGGCGGGAACCCCACGTCAGGAGGCCCGGATGAAATCGCTGCGCATCGCCGCCACGGTACTCGTCATCGCCACGGGCGCCGCCACGGCCCACGCCCAGCCGGCCCCTCCCGGGATGCCGATGCACCATCCGATGGGCGCTGCCTCGATGGCCGGCATGCACGGCCAGGGCGCGATGCCCGGGATGGGGATGCCGGGCATGATGGGGCACCACGCCGGCCAGCAGGCGGCGATTCCGGTCGAGCCCGGTCAGGCCGCCTTCGGGGCGATCCTGGAGATCGTGGCGATGCTGCAGGCCGATCCGCAGACCGACTGGACGAAGGTGGACGTGGACGCGCTGCGCGAGCACCTGATCGACATGAACGAGGTGACGATGCGCGCGGCCGCCCGCAAGGAGCCGATCGAGGGCGGCCTGCGGATCGCCGTGACCGGCGGCGGCCGCACGCTTGAGGCCATCCGCCGCATGGTCCCGGCCCATGCCCAGGACATCGACGGCATGCATGGCTGGACGGTGCGGGCCACGGACCTCCCGGACGGGGTGGAACTGACGGTCACCGCCGCGTTACCCGCCGAGGCGCAGAAAATCCGCGCCCTGGGGTTCATGGGCATCATGGTGCAGGGCGGCCACCACCAGCCGCACCACCTCGCCATGGCCAAGGGCCAGCCGATGCACATGAAATAGCCGCCCCGGCCGCGCCGCTGGACGGGCCGCGTGCGCTGATCGAGGCGAACTGACGCGCCTCACCCTGCCAGGAATGCCAGCCCGGTCCCGTCCGCCCGTCGGCGGCCGGGGCGGGGTGACCTCCAGCCGTCCGTGCCGGCTAGGCAGGAGGTATTGGCTGGCGAGGCCCTGATGCAGTCATCGCCTCCGCCAGTGGCTTTCCGTATGCGATGTTCACGCTATAGATCTTCACATGCCTCGGTTGTGCATATGATTCAAAAGCTTGTCCCCGACGAAGGGGCGCGAATGACGCCAAGCATATGACCTAATCCTTTCAACCAAGCGGATTAGGTCAAAATTTTTTCCCCATTGAATCAATATGTTATTGGAAAGAGCCAGATTGACTAGGTCCAGATTCCAGCGTGCAAACATAGAAAATTTGTGGAAGGAATGCACTCCGCCGATGATACTGAATGCATCCTAACGCCGCAGGTCGAGGAACTGGATGATGAATTCCGATGGAATGTCGTGTCTCGACGTGATGCAACGGCTGTTTCGAGTCGATATTGCAAGAACAGCGGAAGATATTGCTGAAGCGCAGCGTCTGCGTTATCAGGTTTACTGTCGCGAGCACGATTTTCTTTCCGGGGAGGGCGGGTACGAATACGACGAGTACGACGGGCGATCGTTTCACGTCCTGCTGCGTCGCCGGACCGGAGAGGTGGTTGGAACCGTGCGGTTGGTGACGGCAATGCCGGGGCAGCCGGAGTCGAGCTTTCCAATGCAGCATGTTTGCCGCCCGAACCTGCTGGCTGGCCTGCCGATCGACAAGACCGGCGAGATCTCCAGGTTCGCGATTTCCCGGCAGCGGCGCGATATGGATAGCCGCACCGACATGTTGCTGCGGCTTGCCCTGATGCGCGGCGTTCTGGAAGCCAGCCTGGAGGCCGGAATTACGCACTGGTGCGCCGTGATGGAGAACAGCCTTCTCCGGCTGCTGCGCCAGGCCAGCGTGCGCTTCGACCCGATCGGGCCGGCAATCGAATACAAGGGTCTTCGCCAACCGGCCATCGCGAATATCGGCCAGATTCTCAGCCGGGGGGAAGTCGAACGTCCGGAGTTCTGGAGCTATGTCACCGATGGCGGGCGGCTGGCTGTGCCGGAACTGGGTTATCGGCGGCTGCTGCCGGCCCTGCAGGAGCCGGCCATGGAACGTCGCGCGGCATGACCCGGCCGTCGCCATCCGTGGGCGTGCCTCACGACGCTGGCCGGATATGATTGGGGCGGCACCCGAGAATGCCGCCCCAGCCAGGATATATCAGAAGCGAAGTCAGACAGGCCGACGCTTCCGGCTGAAGCCCAGCGCCAACAGGCCGGCGCCCAGCAGGGCGAGGGTCGTCGGTTCCGGGATCGGCTGGCCGATAATGGTCGCCGTCGCCGAAGAGCTCAGCGAGACGTTGTAGCTGCCAGCGGCCAGCGCAATGCTCTGAACACTCGCGTTGAAGGTGTTGCTCGTCGAGGAGTCGAGCGGACTCCCGTTCTGCGACGAGATCTGCTGGGTGATGGGGAAAGGCCCGTACGAGAACACCTGTTGTCCGGTGGTCTTGTTGGTGATCGAGAACGAGTTGGTGATCGACGCAGTCGCCGTATCGCCGACGTTGTCGGTATGCACGATCAGGTTGTACAGGTTCTGAAAGTCCAGCAGGACGCTCAGGCCGCTGGTCGCCAGAGTGATGGCGAAATTGATCGTCGCGGTATTGCCACCCGTCGCAACGCCGAGGGGGGTATAACCGTAGCCTTCCGCCACGTTGCTGACCGCCACGCCGCCGGTGCTGACTGCGCCCGCGCCGATGCTTGCATCGGAACGGATGCCCGTGAACGTGCCCATCGGGCCGGCCGGGTTGAACGTATTCTCCGCCGGCGCAACGCCGGGACCGCTGAATGCCTGGTTGACGTTGCTGGCCAACCCGGCGACGCCGGGTTGGAGAAACCCACTGTTAGCGTACGGCGTGAATTGCGCCGAATCACTCAGCTGCGTTGTCGCCCCAACGACGGCCCCATTAACGATCTGGACCGGAAACGGAGAAGTCGTCGTGCCGTCGGTGAGCTGCAGGGTGAGATGCTGGATCTGGTTGCCTGCGAAGGCGTACGGCACGGCGTGGGCAGCGGTGCTCAACATCAGCACGCCGGCCAATGTCGAGGTGCACCATAAAACCGACCGAGTCTTCATTTAACAATCTCCTGTTAGGTGGACGGCTAGGCTCATCCATTTGGACTAATGCATTTTCGGTGCCACGTGCTAATGCGTTGATTCCGTGTGCCCCCTCAGACAGATGGCCGTCTGAAGTGTAAAGTTGTCCGACAGCGGTGGCGTGTACTATCGCAGGCGCCAAGAATATTCCCGAGCGTTTCCAATTTCTTTCACGATCTTCGGCCGCGATTGGGGTGGCGAGGAGTGTAAAATCTACCGACTCCGCGCGAGCGGCCGGGGCAAATTCGCCAGGAGCGCGCAAGCCAGAAGGCAACGGAGCGCTCCATACAACATTGAAATTAACGGAAATTTTGTGAGACGGTCATGTGGCGGCATCTGCAAAGGAACGTGAACCGGCCGTCGTCGTGGGCCGCGGGCATTGGCCTGGGGCCGGGCGAGCAAAGCTCGGTCGGTAAGCCCGAACGTCGCCTGATGCATCCGCCGGAGGCCCCGATCGGCCTTTCGCGCGGCGAGCGGCAGCGGAGCAGCGTCGAAGGGCAGCTTGCCTGATATGGTTGCCGCTCCCCACCGCAGGAACCGCCATGACCCAGCCGTTCGCCGCCTTCGCCGCCGGGCTGCCGCCACAAGGCGCGCTGCGCGCCGCCATCGGTGCCGCCCATCGCCGGGCCGAGCCGGATTGCCTCGCCGCCCTGCTGCCGCGCGCCGCATTGCCGCCGGCGGCGCTGGCGCGGGCCCAGGCGCTGGCCGGCCGCCTGGTGGCGGCGTTGCGGGCGCGCGGCACGCGCGGCGCGGTGGACGGGCTGATCCGCGAATACGATCTCTCCAGCCAGGAGGGGGTGGCGCTGATGTGCCTGGCCGAGGCGCTGCTGCGCATCCCCGACCCCGCCACCCGCGACGCGCTGATCCGCGACAAGCTGGCCGAGGGCGACTGGCGCGCGCATGTGGGGCAATCCCCTTCGGTGTTCGTCAACGCCGCCACCTGGGGGCTGGTGGTGACCGGGCGGCTGGTGGCCACCGGCAGCGAGGCCGGGCTGGGGGCGGCGCTGACACGGCTGATCGGGCGCGGCGGCGAGCCGCTGCTGCGGCGCGGGGTGGACCTGGCGATGCGCATGCTGGGCGAGCAGTTCGTCACCGGCGAGACCATCGCCGAGGCGCTGGCGCGCAGCCGGCGGATGGAGTCGCGCGGGTTTCGCCATTCCTACGACATGCTGGGCGAGGCGGCGGCCACGGCGGGCGATGCCGGGCGCTACATGGCCTCGTACGAGGCGGCGATCCATGCCATCGGCGCGGCGGCGGCCGGGCGGGGCTTCCTGCACGGGCCGGGCATCTCGGTGAAGCTCTCGGCGCTGCATCCGCGCTATGTCCGCGCGCAGCGGGGGCGGGTGATGGCCGAGCTGCTGCCGAAGCTGGCGGCGCTGGCCGGGCTGGCGCGGCGCTACGACATCGGGCTGAACATCGATGCCGAGGAGGCCGACCGGCTGGACCTGTCGCTGGACCTGCTGGAGGCGCTGTGCCTGGACCGCGCGCTGGCCGGCTGGAACGGGCTGGGCTTCGTGGTGCAGGCCTACCAGAAGCGGGCGCCGTTCGTGCTGGATTTCGTGACCGACCTGGCGCGGCGCAGCGGCCACCGGCTGATGCTGCGGCTGGTGAAGGGCGCCTATTGGGACAGCGAGATCAAGCGCGCCCAGGTGGACGGGCTGAGCGATTTTCCGGTGTTCACCCGCAAGCTGCATACCGACGTGTCGTACCTGGCCTGCGCGCGGGCGCTGCTGGCGGCGCCGGACGCGGTGTTTCCGCAATTCGCCACCCACAACGCGATGACGCTGGCGGCGATCCATGAGATGGCGGGGCCGGATTTCCACCCCGGGCAGTACGAGTTCCAGTGCCTGCACGGCATGGGCGAGCCGCTGTACGAGGAGGTGGTGGGGCCGGCGAAGCTGGGCCGGCCGTGCCGCATCTACGCCCCGGTGGGCACCCACGAGACGCTGCTGGCTTATCTGGTGCGGCGGCTGCTGGAGAACGGGGCGAACAGCTCCTTCGTGAACCGGATCGCCGATCCGGCGGTGCCGGTGGCCGAACTGGTGGCCGATCCGGTGGGGCAGGTGGCGGCCAGCCTGCCGGTGGGGGCACCGCATCCGCGCATCGCGCCGCCACGGGCGCTGTTCGGGGCGGCGCGGACCAATTCCGCCGGGCTGGACCTGGCCAGCGAGATGGTGCTGGCGGGGTTGGCTTCCGCGTTATTGGCCAGCACGGCCGTACCGTGGCGGGCGACGCCGCTGCTCGCCGACCGGGTGGGGGAGGGCGCGGCACTGCCGGTGCGCAATCCGGCCGACTCCGCCGATCTGGTGGGCCAGGTGATGGAGGCGGGCGCGGCCGAGGTGGAGCGGGCGCTGTCGGCGGCGGTGCTGGCGGCGCCCGGCTGGGCGGCCACGCCCCCGGCGGCGCGGGCGGCCTGCCTGCTGCGCGCCGCCGACCTGCTGGAGGCGCGCATGCCGGCGCTGCTGGGGCTGATCGTGCGCGAGGCCGGCAAGACCCTGGCCAATGCGGTCGGCGAGGTGCGCGAGGCGGTGGATTTCCTGCGCTACTACGCCGCCGAGGCGCGCGACCGGCTGGGCGCGCATGCTCCGCTCGGCCCGGTGGCGTGCATCAGCCCGTGGAACTTCCCGCTGGCGATCTTCACCGGGCAGGTGGCGGCCGCCCTCGCCGCCGGCAACCCGGTGCTGGCCAAGCCGGCCGAGGAGACGCCGCTGATCGCCGCCCAGGCGGTGGCGATCCTGCGCGAGGCCGGGGTGCCGGCCGGGGTGGTGCAGTTGCTGCCGGGCCAGGGCGCGGTGGGTGCGCGCCTGGTGGCCGATGCCCGCACGCGCGGCGTGGTGTTCACCGGCTCGACCGAGGTGGCGCGGCTGATCCAGGCGGAACTGGCGCTGCGGCTGGACCCGGAGGGGCGGCCGGTGCCGCTGATCGCCGAGACCGGCGGGCAGAACGCCATGGTGGTGGATTCCTCGGCGCTGGCCGAGCAGGTGGTGGCCGACGTGCTGGTCTCCGCCTTCGACAGCGCCGGCCAGCGCTGCTCGGCGCTGCGGGTGCTGTGTGTGCAGGAGGACGTGGCCGGGCGTGTGCTGGGCATGCTGAAGGGCGCGCTGGCGGAACTGACGGTGGGCAATCCGGACGACCTCGCCACCGATATCGGCCCGGTGATCACCGCCGAGGCGGCGGCCGCCATCACCGCGCATGTGGCGACGATGCGCGCGGCCGGCTGCGCGGTGCATGCGGCGCCGCTGCCGGCGGGCTGCGCGGGCGGCAGCTTCGTGGCGCCGACCATCATCGAGATCGACGACCTGGCGATGCTGGGGCGCGAGGTGTTCGGGCCGGTGCTGCACGTGCTGCGCTACCGGCGCGAGGCGCTGGACGCGGTGCTGGCCGGGCTGCGCGCCACCGGCTACGCGCTGACCTTCGGGGTGCACAGCCGCATCGACGAGACCATCGCGCATGTGCTGGCGCGGGCGCCGGCGGGGAATTTCTACGTCAATCGCACGCTGATCGGCGCGGTGGTGGGGGTGCAGCCGTTCGGCGGGCACGGCCTGTCCGGCACCGGGCCGAAGGCGGGCGGACCGCTCTACCTGCGCCGGCTGCTGGCGCGGCATGCGCCGGAGGCCGGGGTGGCGGGGGAGGCGCCGGCGGTGGCGCGCGCCTGGGTGGCGTGGCTGGAGGCGCGAGGGGCCGATGCCGCCGCGTGCCGGGCGATGCTGGCGCTGACGCCGGTGGGGGCGGAGATGGAACTGCCCGGGCCGGTGGGCGAGCAGAACCTGTATTCGGTGGAGCCGCGCGGGGTGGTGCTGTGCGTGGCCCGGGAGGCGGCGGCGCTGCACGAGCAGGTCGGCGCGGCGCTGGCCACCGGCAACCGGGCGCTGGTGCCGGCACCGCCACCGGACCTGCCGCCGGCGCTGACGGCCTGGGTGGCGGGCGTGGCGGACCTGGACGGCGCGGCGTTCGACGCGGTGCTGTTCGACGGCCAGCCCGCCGCCCTGCTGGCGCTGGCGGCGCGCGTGGCGGCACGGCCGGGACCGATCGTGCCGATCCTGGCCCGCGCGCCCGACGCGGCCTATCCGCTGGACATGCTGGTGCGCGAGCGGGCGGTCAGCACCAACACCACCGCGGCGGGCGGCAATGCCAGCCTGATGATGCTAGGCTGAATGATGCCGGGCTGACCTACGCCGCCGGCACGGTGCCGCAGCAGGCCGGCGCGGGCGCGCAGCAGGAACTGGCGGGCGCGGCCGGCGTGGCGGAGCAGACGCCGGTTTCCGGCAGGTCCAGCTCCACCCGCCGCGCCGCCATCCAGTCGCCGGCCAGGGCGGCGGCGATGCTGCGCACCTGTTCGTGGCCGGTCGCCAGCAGGAAGGTCGGGGCGCGGCCGTAGCTTTTCATGCCGGCGATCCAGAAATTCGCCTCCGGATGGCGCAATTCGGCCTCTCCATGCGGGCGAACGGTGCCGCAGGAGTGCAGATTGGGGTCGATCAGCGGCGCCAGCGCGAGGGTGCTCTGCACCGCCGGGTCCAGGCCGAGGCGCAGCTCGCGCAGAAAGGACAGGTCTGGCCGGAAGCCGGCGGCGACCACGATGCGGTCCACCTCGACCCGGCGCCCGTCGCGGGCGGTCACTGCCACGCGCCCGTCCGGCAACGGCTGCATGGCGGCGATGGCGAAGGGTGCGAGCACGGTGACCTCGCCGGTGGCCGCCAACTGGTGGGCGCGCGCGCCGAGGCTGCCGCGCTCGGCCAGCGCATCGGCGGCTCCGCCGCCGAAATTCACCGCCTCCAGCGGGCGCCGGAAGGCCCAGAGGATGCGCGTGCCCGGCGCATGGCGGGCCAGGGCGGCGAGGTCGAGCACGGCATTCATGGCGGAATGTCCGGCGCCGACCACCAGCACCGTGCGGCCGGCGTGGTCGGCGCGGTCGCGGCCCAGCATGTCGGGGATGCCATAGGCGATGCGGCCGGCGGCCTGGGCCTCGCCGGGGACGGGCAGGCCGTGCGCGCCGACGGGATTCGGGCTGGCCCAGGTGCCCGAGCAGTCCAGCACGGCGGATGCCTCGATTTCGGTGACCCTGCCGGACAGATCGGCGAGCTGGAGCACGAAGGGGGCCGAGTCGCGGGCACCGTCGCGCATCAGGTCGTGGTCGCGGCGGGTGACGCCGACCACGCGGGTGCCGGTGCGCAGGGCGCGGGCGAGCGGCGGCAGGGCGGCCAGGGGGGCGAGGTAACGGGCGACCAACTCGGCGCCGGTGGGGTGGGCGTCCGGGTCCGGGGCCTGCCAGCCGGCGGCTTCCAGCAAGGCGCGGGCGGCGGGGTCGATATTGTAGCGCCAGGGGGAGAACATGCGCACATGCCCCCAGGCGCGCACGCTGGCGGCGACCTCCCCGGCCTCCAGGATCAGCGGCGACAGCCCGCGCGCCAGCAGGTGCGCGGCGGCGGCGAGGCCGGTGGGGCCGGCGCCGATGATGGCGACGGGCAGGCTGCCGGTGGGAGGGGCGGGACCATCCTGGGGCATGCGAACCTCGTGGGCGGAGAATGGGATCAGGCGGCGGTGGCGAGTGGGCGGGCGACGTCGGCCACCGCCTGGAGCTGGGCGGCAAGGGCGGCGAAGCGGCCGGGATCGACGGTGTAGAACATCCAGCGCCCCCGCTTCTCGGCGCTGACCAGGCCGGCGCGGGTGAGGATCTGCATGTGATGGCTCACGGTCGGCTGGGCGAGGTCGAGCATGGCGACGATGTCGCAAGCGCAGACCCGGCCGGGGCTGGCGCAGCACATGCCGCCCTGGTCCAGCAGGAAGCGCAGGATGCGCAGCCGGACGGGGTCTCCCAGGGCGCGAAAGCCTTCGGTGTCGATCTGCATGCGGGCATCATATAGATAGATCGATGTATGTCAATATATGGGGCGTTGACGCGGAGCCGCGGGTCCACGACAGTCGGGAGCGTATTGTTTTGTCCATGTTGCTGCCGAGGAGGATTGCGTCATGTCGCGCCGCTGGATCACTGCCGCCACCTTGCTGCTGTCGCTGGCCGCGACCGCCGCGCGGGCGGACACGCTGGTTGTCTGCACGGAGGCCAGCCCGGATGCGCTCAACGCCGCGCTGAGCACCGCCAACACCAGCTTCGACGTGACCGAGCAGATCGCCGACCGGCTGGTGGAGATGAAGGTCGGCGGTTCGGAAGTGGTGCCGGGGCTGGCCGAATCCTGGACCATCTCGCCGGACGGGCTGCGCTACACCTTCAAGCTGCGGCATGGGGTGAAATGGCAGTCCAACGCCGCCTTCAAGCCGACGCGCGACTTCAATGCCGACGACGTGGTGTTCAGCTTCAACCGCATGCTGGACAAGGAGAACCCGTACTACAAGGTCGGCGGCGGCAACTACCCGATGTTCGCGGCCCTGGTGCAGCCGAACCTGAAATCGGTGACCAAGACCGGGGCGGACACGGTGGTGTTCGAGCTGAAGTCGCCGCTGGCGCCGCTGCTGAGCACGCTGTCGGTGCAGCCGTTCTCGATCTCCTCGGCCGAGTATGCGGACGCGATGCTGAAGAAGGGCACGCCCGACCAGCTCGACCTGAACCCGGTCGGCACCGGGCCGTTCCAGCTTGTGCAGTACCAGAAGGACAGCCTGATCCGCTTCCGCGCCTTCAAGCAGTCCTGGGTGGTGAAGGGGATGCCGGAGCGGGCGCCGCGGGTGGACAACCTGGTGTTCTCGATCACCCGCGACCCCTCGGTGCGGTTCGCGCGGCTGCAGGCCAATGAGTGCCAGGTGGCGCGCTACCCGAACCCGGCCGACGTGCCGGCGATGCGCAAGGCCAAGGGGGTGAAGCTGGCGGAGAGCACCATCGCCTCGGTGAGCTACCTGGCGCTGCGCACCGACAAGAAGCCGTTCGACGATGTGCGGGTGCGGCGCGCGCTGGCCATGGCGATCGACCTCAAGAGCCTGGTGGACGCGGTCTACCAGGGCACCGGCACGCCGGCCGCCGCCCTGGTGTCGCCGGCGCTGTGGAGCCACAACGACTCGCTGAAGCCGCGCGCCTACGACCCCGCGGGGGCAAAGAAGCTGCTGGCCGAGGCCGGCTATGCCGACGGGTTCTCGACCGATCTGTGGTACATCCCGGTGGCGCGCGCCTACATGCCGAACGGCCAGCGGGCCGCCGAGATGATCCAGGCGGACTGGGCGAAGATCGGCGTGAAGGCCAAGCTGGTGACCTTCGAGTGGGGCGAATACCTGCGTCGGGTGCGCCTGGGCGAGCCGGACGTGGCGATGAGCGGCGGCACCTGGGACTATCCCGACCCCAGCCAGATGATGCTCGGCCTGACCTGCGAGATGGTGAACGCCGGCCGCAACGTGCCGCACTGGTGCAACAAGGAGTTCAGCGCGCTGGTGCAGAAGGCCAACGTGGTGACCGACCCGAAGGAGCGCGCCAAGCTGTACTACGACGCGCAGCAGGTGTTCTACGACCAGGTGCCCGGCATCAACTTCGCCGACGCCCGCGCCTATGTTGGCATGCGCGACACCGTGCAGGGCTTCAAGCTGCATTTCTTTGGCGGGCAGCCGTTTGGCGGGGTTAGCCTGACCAAGTGAGGGAAGTCTTCTTTTTGTGAACAAAAAGAAGCAAAAAACTTTGTCCGCTGGAGACCCGGCCCAGGCCGGGGAGACTCCAGCGGATAAAAGTTTTTTGGTTCTTTTTTCCAAAAAAGAACGTCTTCCTTTTTTCTGTCACTGACTCACTGGGAGCTTCGGCATGCAACTGGCACTTTCGACCTGGCAGGAGGTCGAGGACTACCTGCGCACCCAATCCGGCGTGATCGTGCCGATCGGCTCGGTGGAGCAGCACGGGCCGAACGGGCTGATCGGCACCGACCATCTCTGCGCCGAGGTCGTGGCCAAGGGGGTGGGCGACCGCATCGGCTGCGCCGTGGCGCCGACGCTGGCCTATGGCATGAGCCAGCATCACCTGGGCTTCACCGGCTCGGCCACGCTGCGCCCCAGCACGCTGATGCTGGTGGTGCGCGACGTGGTGCAGTCGCTGGCGGTGCACGGGTTCCGCCGGTTCTTCTTCATCAACGGCCACGGCGGCAATGTCGCCACGGTGACGGCGGCGTTCGACGAGATCTATGCCGAGATGTCGCTGGGCCGCAGCGAGGTGCCGGTGCGCTGCCGGATGACGTTCTGGTCGTCCGGGCCGCGCGGCAAAGTGCTGGCCGAGGAGCTCTATGCCGGGGTGAACGGCCACCACGCCACCGCGTCGGAGGTGTCGCTGGCGCAGTACTACCAGCCGGGCGCCATCAAGCACGCCCAGATGACCCCCAAGGTGGCGCCCACCGCGCCGCAGTTCTTCGAGGCCGCCGATTATCGTGCGCGCTTCGCGGATGGACGCATCGGCTCCGACCCGTCGCTGTCCTCGCCCGAGCACGGCAAGCGGCTGTATGACGCGGCGGTGGACGACATGGTGGAGGCCTACCAGGCGTTCATGGCGTATTGAACGCCGGCCTGGCCGCTGAAAAGGGGACTTTCCGCCTGTGCTGCGATACCTGCTCCGGCGCCTGGCGCTGATCGTTCCGACCTTCGTGGGCGTGACGCTGCTCAGCTTCATGCTGATCCATCTGGTGCCGGGCGACCCGATCGAGATCCGCTTCGGCGAGCAGGCGGTGACCCAGGAGCAGCTGGACGCGCTGCGCCACCAGTACGGCTACGACCAGCCGCTGTGGCGGCAGTTCCTGCGCTACGAGGGCGAGGTGATGCGCGGTGACCTCGGCAAGTCCGTGGTCACCCGCGACACCGTATGGAGCGAATTCGTCACCCTGTTCCCGGCGACCATCGAGCTGTCGGTCTGCGCGCTGCTGTTCGCGGTGCTGCTGGGCATGCCGATGGGGGTGGTGGCGGCGGTGCGACGCGGCTCGGCGTTCGATTACGGGCTGATGGGAACGGCGGTCACCGGCGCCTCCATGCCGATCTTCTGGTGGGGGCTGATGATGATCCTGGTGTTCTCGGTCGGGCTGGGGTGGACCCCGGTCTCCGGGCGCATCGGCGATGCGTTCTATGTGGAGCCGTGGTCGGGCTTCATGCTGGTCGACTGCCATTTCTCCGACGATGCCGGGGCCTGCGCCTCGGCCTGGAGCCATCTGGTGCTGCCGACCATCGTGCTGGGGACCGTGCCGCTGGCCACCATCGCGCGCATCACCCGCTCCTCCATGCTGGATGTGCTGAACGAGGACTATATCCGCACCGCGCGGGCCAAGGGGCTGGCGACGCCGCGCGTGGTGGTGGTGCATGCGCTACGCAACGCGCTGATCCCGGTGGTGACGGTGCTGGGCTTGCAGGTCGGCGCGCTGATGGGCGGCGCCATCCTGACCGAGACGATCTTTTCCTGGCCGGGCATCGGGCACTGGCTGATCGACAGCATCCAGCGGCGCGACTACCCGGTGCTGCAGGGCGGCACGCTGCTGATCGCGGTGCTGGTGATCGGGGTGAACCTGGGGGTGGATGTGCTGTACGGCTTCCTCAATCCGCGGATACGGCGATGAAGATGAGGAAGGAAGGCCTTCTTTTTGTGAACAAAAAGAAGCAAAAAAACTTTTCCCATTGGCATTGCCTTGCGGCCGGCGCGTGCGAAGCACCGAACGAAGTTTTTTGGTTCTTTTTTTCAAAAAGGAACCCTTTCCTTGCTTGCTCCGGACCCGCCCGATGACCGGCCGTCTGGCGGCATTCTGGCGCAGCTTCGCCGAGAACCGCGGCGCGGTGCTGGGCCTGGGCGTGATGGGCGTGCTGATCGTGCTGGCGGTGCTGGCCGACGTGCTGGCGCTGCATTCGCCGATCGAGCAGTTCCGCAGCAATTTCCTCACCCCCCCGGCGTGGCAGGCGGGCGGCGACTGGGCCTTCCCGCTCGGCACCGACGATGTGGGGCGGGACATCCTTTCGCGGCTGATCCACGGGGCGCGGCTGTCGCTGGTGATCGGGTTTTCCGTGGTGGCGCTGTCGCTGGCCACCGGCACCGTGCTGGGCCTGACGGCGGCGTTCGCCGGGGGCGTGGTGGACGTGGCCATCATGCGGCTGATGGACATCGTGCTGGTGTTCCCCTCGCTGCTGCTGGCGATCGTGATCGTGGCGATCCTGGGGCCGGGCATGTTCAACGCCATGCTGGCCGTCGCCATCGTGACGCTGCCCGGCTACACGCGGCTGTCGCGCGCCTCGGCGCTGTCGGAACTGGCGCGCGACTACGTGACCGCCACGCGCGCCGCCGGCGCCTCCACGCGGCGGCTGATGTTCGACACGGTGCTGCCGAATTGCCTGGCGCCGCTGATCGTGCAGGCCTCGCTGGGCTTCTCCACCGCCATCCTGGACGCGGCGGCGCTGGGCTTCCTCGGGCTGGGGGCGCAGCCGCCAACGCCGGAATGGGGCACCATGCTGGCCGGCGCGCTGCAATACTACCAGCGCGCCTGGTGGGTGCTGGCGTTTCCGGGCTTCGCCATCCTGGCCACCGTGCTGGCGTTCAACCTGTTCGGCGACGGGTTGCGCGACGCGCTCGACCCGAAGTTGAAACGCTGATGCCGCTGCTGGAAATCCGCAACCTGGCCGTGGAGTTCGCCACCGCGCGCGGCCGTTTCCGCGCCGTGGACGGGGTGGATGTGAGCATCGATGCCGGCGAGATCCTGTGCATCGTGGGCGAATCCGGCTCGGGCAAAAGCGTGTCGATGCTGGCGGTGATGGGGCTGATCGCCTGGCCCGGCCGGGTGAGCGCGGACGTGCTGCGCTTCGACGGGATCGACCTGCTGGGCCTGTCCGCCCGCCAGCGCCGCAAGCTGGTCGGGCGCGACGTGGCGATGGTGTTCCAGGAGCCGACCACCTCGCTGAACCCATGCTACCCGGTGGGCTGGCAGATCGCCGAGGCGTTGCGCGCCCACAACGCGGTGCCGCGCGCGCGGCGGCGCGACCGGGTGGTGGAACTGCTGGACCAGGTGGGCATCCCCGATCCGGCGAGCCGGCTGGGCGCCTTTCCGCACCAGTTGTCCGGCGGCATGAACCAGCGGGTGATGATCGCCATGGCGATCGCCTGCAACCCGCGCCTGCTGATCGCCGACGAACCGACGACGGCGCTGGACGTGACCATCCAGAAGCAGATTCTGGACCTGCTGATCGACCTGCAGCGCCGGCACGGCATGGCGCTGGCGCTGATCACCCACGACATGGGCGTGGTGGCCGAGACCGCGCAGCGGGTGCAGGTGATGTATGCCGGCCAGATGGTGGAGGAACAGGCGACCGAGGCATTGTTCGCCACCCCCCGCCATCCCTATACCGCCGCCCTGCTGGCCGCCTTGCCGGAGCGCGCGATGGGCCGCGCGCGACTGCCCACCATCCCGGGCGTGGTGCCGGGCATCGACGACCGGCCGGATGGCTGCCTGTTTAATCCGCGCTGCGGCTTCGCCACCGAACTATGCGCCCATACACCGCCGGCGCTGCTGGGCGTGCCCGGCGGGCGGGCGCGCTGCCACACGCCGCTCGACGACGCGGGCGCCCCGATAGCGCGGGGGCCGGCGTGAGCACCGTCATGCAGGCGCGCGAGGTGCGCCGCCACTACCCGGTGGGCGGCGGCCTGCTGGGGCGGCGCGGCGTGGTGAAGGCGGTGGACGGCGTGTCGTTCACCCTGGCGCGCGGCACCACGCTGGCGGTGGTCGGCGAATCCGGCTGTGGCAAGTCCACCCTGGCGCGGATGGCCGCCCTTCTGGAACCGCCCAGCGACGGCGACCTGCTGCTGGGCGGCCAGCCGACCGCGACCGTCACCGACGCCGAGCGGCGGCGGATGCGGCTGGGCGTGCAGATGGTGTTCCAGAACCCGTACGGCTCGCTCAACCCGCGCAAGACCATCGGCGCCATCCTGGAGGAGCCGCTGCTGATCAACGCCCACGGCACGCCGGCCGAACGCCGGGCCGCGGTGCGCGCGATGATGGACCGGGTGGGCCTGCGGCAGGACCAGTTCGACCGCTATCCGCACATGTTCTCCGGCGGCCAGCGCCAGCGCATCGCCATCGCCCGCGCGCTGATGCTCAACCCCGGCGTGGTGGTGGCCGACGAGCCGGTCTCGGCGCTGGACGTGTCGATCCAGGCCCAGGTGCTGAACCTGATGATGGACCTGCAGGACGAGTTCTACCTCGCCTACCTATTCATCAGCCACGACCTCTCGGTGGTGCGCCACATCGCCGCCGAGGTGATGGTGATGTATTGCGGCCGCCCGGTGGAGCACGGCCCGAAAGCCGGCATATTCGCCGCGCCGCGCCATCCGTACACGCGCATGCTGCTGGCCGCCACGCCCTCGGTGGACCCGGCCCGGCGCAAGCTGGCGGTGAGCATCAAGGGCGAGCTGCCCTCGCCGCTGAACCCGCCTCCCGGCTGCGCCTTCGCCAGCCGCTGCCCGCATGCGACCGCCCGCTGCACCGCGGAGCGGCCGGAGCCGCGCCCGGTGGGAGGCCATCTGGTCGCCTGCCACCATGCCGAGGCGATCTGACCGGGCATTCCCGCGTTTCCTGAACCTTCCGACGGCACGACGGCGCCGCGCCGGTTCGTCACTTGCGTTCGTCCATTCATAAAGATATCCTTATGCGGTGATGGCCCCGCGCAAGCGGGTGAAAAGGGAATGCCGTGCGCCCCGGCTGGATGCCGTTCCGGGGGCAAGTCGGCGGCTGCCCCCGCAACTGTAAGCGGTGAGCCGTCGGTCCATCTGCCGCGCTGCCGGTCCCGGCGCGCGGCAGGCCACTGAACCGTCCGCGGTTCGGGAAGGTGGGGCCGGCGGCCGCGACCCGCGAGCCAGGAGACCTGCCATCGGCACCGAACCAACAGCCGCCGGGCGGGGTGCACCGGGGGTCGGAGACACGACCATGACGATCGCCAGCAATCTCGGCTTCCCGCGCATCGGCGCCCGGCGCGAGCTGAAATTCGCCCTGGAGCGGCACTGGTCCGGCGAGCTCGATGCCGCCGGCCTGCTGGCCCAGGCGCAGGCCCTGCGCGCCCATCACTGGCGGCTGCAGCAGAGCCTCGGCATCAGCCACATCCCGAGCAACGATTTCGCGCTCTATGACCATGTGCTGGACACCGCCTGCATGCTCGGCGTCATCCCGGAGGGCTATGGCTGGCAGGGCGGGCCGGTGTCGCTGGCGACCAGCTTCGCCCTGGCGCGCGGCGCGCGCGGCACCGAGGCGGAGCGCGCGGCCGGCATCGCCGGGCGGCGTCCGGCGCTGGAGATGACCAAGTGGTTCGACACCAACTACCACTACCTGGTGCCCCGCGTGACCGCCGCCCAGCGCTTCCAGCTCACCGAGAACCGCCCGCTCGCCGCCTTCCGCGAGGCCGAGGCGCTGGGGCTGCGCACGCGCCCGGTGCTGCTGGGGCCGGTCAGCTTCCTGCTGCTGTGCAAGGCCGATGACGGCGCCGACCCGCTCGGCCGGCTGGACCAGCTGCTGCCGCTCTATGCCGAGATCCTGCGGCAACTGGCCGAGGCCGGCGCCGCCTGGGTGCAGATCGACGAGCCGGCGCTGGCGCTCGACCTGCCTGAGGCGGCGCGGGCCGCCTTCACCCGCGCCTACGCCGTGCTGGCGCGGGGCCCGTCGCCCCGGCGCCTGGTCGCCAGCTATTTCGGCGCCCTGCGGGAGACGCTCGCCACCGTGCTGCGCCTGCCGATCGACGGGCTGCATCTCGACCTGCTGCGCGGTGGCGCGGATCTCGACGCCGTGCTGGCCTCGGCGCCGCCGGAGCTGTGGCTGTCGCTGGGCGTGGTGGACGGGCGCAACGTCTGGCGCACCGACCTGCGGGCCACGCTGGCGCGGCTGCGCCCGGTGGCGGCGGCGCGGGGCACCCAGCGGCTGATGCTGGCGCCCTCATGCAGCCTGCTGCACGTCCCGGTGGACCGCCAGCAGGAGGCCGGGCTGGACCCGGAGCTGAAGCGCTGGCTCGCCTTCGCGGTGCAGAAGCTGGAGGAGGTCGCCCTGCTCGCGCGCGGCCTGGAGGAAGGCGACGCCGCCATCGCCGCCCGGCTGGAGGAGAGCGATCAGGCGGTGCGCGCCCGCCAGACCAGCACCCGGGTGCACGATGCCGGCGTGGCCGCGCGGGTCGGCGCGGTGACGGCGGCGATGGAGCGGCGGGCCAGCCCGTTCCCGGCCCGGCGCCAGCAGCAGCGGGGCCGCCTCGGCCTGCCGCTGTTTCCCACCACCACCATCGGCTCCTTCCCGCAAACCCCGGCCGTCCGCCAGGCGCGCGCCGCGCTCGCCCGCGGCGCCATGCCGCAGGACAGCTACGACCAGGCGATCGCCGGCTGGATCGACGAGGCGGTGGCCTGGCAGGAGGCGGTGGGGCTCGACGTGCTGGTGCATGGCGAGTTCGAGCGCAACGACATGGTGAAGTATTTCGGCGAGCGCCTGTCCGGCTTCGCGTTCACCAGGCATGGCTGGGTGCAGTCCTATGGCAGCCGCTGCGTCGCGCCGCCGATCATCTGGGGCGACGTGTCGCGCCCGGCGCCGATGACGGTGGCCTGGACCGCCTATGCCCAGTCCCGCACCAGCCGCCCGATGAAGGGCATGCTGACCGGGCCGGTCACCCTGCTGCAATGGTCGTTCGTGCGCGACGACCAGCCGCGCGAGACGGTATGCCGGCAGCTCGCTCTGGCGATCCGCGACGAGGTGGCGGACCTGGAGGCCGCCGGCATCGCCGTCATCCAGATCGACGAGCCGGCCTTCCGCGAGGGGCTGCCGCTGCGCCACCGCGACTGGCCCGGCTACCTGCGCTGGGCGGCGGCCTGCTTCCGGCTGAGCTGCTCTGGCCTGCGCGACGAGACGCAGGTGCATACCCACATGTGCTACAGCGCGTTCAACGACATCATGCCGGCGATCGCGTCGATGGACGCGGACGTGATCAGCATCGAGACCACGCGCAGCCAGATGGAGCTGCTGGATGCCTTCTCCGACGCCGGCTACCCGAACGAGATCGGGCCGGGCATCTGGGACATCCACAGTCCGCGCGTTCCGGACGCCGACGAGATGGCCGCCCTGCTGCGGCGCGCCCGGCAGCGGCTGGAGGATTGGCAGATCTGGGTCAATCCCGATTGCGGCCTGAAGACCCGCGGCTGGGAGGAGGTTCGCCCGTCCATCGCCAGCATGGTCGATGCCGCCCGGACGCTGCGGGCCGAGGCGGCAACGCCGGCCTGACGCCGCCACCCGTCGCGCAACCCATCTCGCGCGCATGCCCGGGGCGATGGAAGCCCCAGACATGCGCCGGGATTTTACGGCTTGGCGGGCGCCGCGGCGGGCGGCTCCGGCCGCTTCTTGCCCGGCTCATCCGGGTTCGCGGCCGGCGGCGCGGCCCCCGGGTGTGGCGCCATCGGGCCGGCGGGCGGCGTCGCGTGCGGCGCGGCGGCTGGTGCCGGCGGCTTCGCCACCGGGTGCTCGGCCGGCTTGGGTACAACCGGGCTGGTCACGGGGGCGGGCGTGGTCGCCGGGTGTGGCGCTGCCGGGCCGGCGGGCGGCGTCGCGTGCGGCGCGGCGGCTGGTGCCGGCGGCTTCGCCACCGGGTGCTCGGCCGGCTTGGGTACAACCGGGCTTGTCGCGGCCGGCGACGTGGCCGCCGGGTGTGGCGCCATCGGGCCGGCAGGCGGTGTCGCGTGCGGCGCGGCGGCCGGCGCCGGCGGTTTCGCCACCGGACGCTCGGCCGGCTTGGGCACAACCGGAGCTGCCACGGCCGGCGGCGTGGTCGCCGGGTGCGGCGCCATCGGGCCGGTGGGCGGCGTCGCGTGCGGCGCGGCGGCGGGTGCCGGCGGTTTCGCCGCCGGGCGTTCGGCTGGCTTGGGCACAACCGGACCTGTCACGGCCGGCGGTGTGGTTGCCGGGTGTGGCGCCATCGGGCCGGTGGGCGGCGTCGCGCGCGGCGCGGCGGCGGGTGCGGCCGGCTGCCCGCTGGGCTTGGGCGCGGCCGGACCGGTCACGGCCGGCGGTGCGGTCGCCGGGCGCGGCGCCGCCGTCGCGGGGCCGGGCGTGGGGGCGGGGGCAGGCCGGCCGGGTGCGGCGGCCGGCGGCGTGCCGGGCACGCCGGCCGACGGAACCGGCACGGTCGGGGTCACCGGCTTGGCAGGGGGGATGGCGCCGACCGCGGTGCCGCCCGCCTTCGGGTGGGGGGGCGTGATCGGGGTGGCCGGACGCAGCACCGGCAGCGCGGCCGCGGCCGGCAGCCCGGCGGCCGGACGCGCGGGCGCGCCGGGGCGTGTGGCAGCCCCGGGCCGCGCGGGCGTGCCGGCCGGCGGCGTCCCCGCTCCCGGCACGGCCTTGCCTGCGCCGCCGGGCGGAACCATTGCCGGCGTGGTGGAGGCGGGAGCGACGGCGGCGGGCGGCGGCAGGGCCGGCCCGGGTGCCACGCGGCGCTGCTGCGGCGCGGTGGCCGAGGCGGGCGCCGGCGCCAGGTTCAGCCGCTTCGCCACCGTGGGCGTCACGCCGACCGTCGCGACGGTCGGCTGCACCGGCGCCGCGCGCTGCGGGCGGGACGCCGCCAGCTCCCGCGCGGTGACCGGCTGGACCCGCGCGGCGACCTGCTGCGACGCCGCCACCGCGGCCGCCGGCACCACCGTCACCGCCGAGCGGTTGATGTAGTTGTTCACCGTGGTGACGTTCGTCACATTGGTGATCGTGCGCACATTGGTCACGTTGGTGACATTGACGGCGCGCACATAACGCTCGCTGGCATGGTACGGCGGCACATAGGCCTCGCGCGGCCCCAGCGGAATCCAGCCGACCGAGCCATGTTCGCCGTCGCGGCCGTTGCGGGCTGTCCCTGGCGCCAGCGCGGCGCCGATGGCGATGCCGATGCCCACGAAGGTGACCAGCGCCGGCGCATAGACGGGCATCGCGCGCAACTGCTGCGGCGGCGCGCCCGGCTCGGCCGGAATCCAGCCCCAGCGCGGCCCGTCCTGCACCCAGCGGCCGTAATGGAAGGGCGCGAAGCCCCATTCCGCGTCGTCGATCCAGGTCCAGCCCCAGGGCGCCACATAGCCCCAATGGCCATTGCGGTACGGCACCCACGAGGCTTGCACCGGCGGGTACCAGATATGGCCATAGCGCGGGCTGCTCGCCCACACGCCGACGCTGTCCAGCACCGCGCCGCCGGTCATCTGGGCCACCATCGGCGGCGGGGCGACGCGCGCCACCACCACAGGTCGGGCGGCCTGCTGCTCCTGGGCCAGCCTGGCCGCCAGGAACGGGTCGCTGATCACCGGCCCCACGCTGATGGCGAAGGTGCTGCTGCCGTCGATCCGCCCGCTCTGCCGCGCCCCGAGCGAGAGCGAGGCGCTGGGGCTGTCGATGCGGGCGGCGCCCTCCACCACGTTCACGATGGTCGGGTGGTCGTCGTCGCCGGCGACCACCTCATAGGCGCCGGCCTGGCCGATCACCACCACGCCGCGCGGGGTGGTGATGCGGTAGCTGTCACCCGGCGGCACGCTGCGCAGGCGCAGGAACAGCGCGCCCTGGGGCTGGGTCGCCTCCAGCGTGTGGTCGTCCAGCACGTCGATGTCGAGCTCGGTGGACTGGTCGAGCGCCAGGTGCGTCGGCCCCACCTCGATCTCGGCGCCCGAACTCGGCTCGGTCCAGAACGCATTGCCGGAGGTGACCGGGTAGTTCAGCATCGCCGCCTGCCAACTGCCCTCGTCGGCGGTGTGGAACGACACGGTGCCGAGCAGCCGCGCCAGCCGGCCGACCCGCGCGGGCGGATCGACGGTGTCCTGCGCCACGATCTGGGCATGCGCCACGTTCACGCCGGGAAACCCGCCCCCGAACGTCAGGGCCAGGGCAAGCGTCACGGTCACGGCGGGGCGGAAAATGCCAGCGCGGAAAGCAGCGGAGCAGGTTGGCATGACAACGTCCTTGTCCTGCTGGGAAAAGCGCCAGCGCAGCACAGTTGCCGCCAACAATGTGGCGTAACGACGGTAGACATGGCGCACTATCGCCCCGCCAGCTGCCGGCAGGCGGCCCGGCGTCAGGCGTAGACGAACGCCGAGTCGTCCAGGTCGATGGCGGGAAAGGCGTCCTTTTCGGCCCAGTAGTCCTGGGTATGCTGCCAGTCGGGCTTGTCGAGCCGCTGCGGCAGCAGGTGCATGCCGCGCATCAGGTAGCCGGGATTGAAGTTCTCCGGGTCGATCCACGGCAGGCGGGGCATGTTGTGCTCCTCCGGCCGCAACGCGGGCGTCACCTGCCGCACACCCTTTTCCTTCATGTGGGTGAGCAGCCGGCAGACGAAATCCCCCACCAAATCGGCCCGCAGCGTCCAGCTGGCGCGGAAATAGCCGAACACCCACACCATGTTCGGCACGCCGGTGAACATCATGCCGCGATAGGTCACGGTGTCGGCGAAGTCCAGCGGCGCGTCGTCGATGCGGAAATCGATGTCGCCCAGCACGTTGAGGTTGAAGCCGGTGGCCGTCACGATGATGTCGGCCTCCAGCATCCGGCCGGATTTCAGGCGGATGCCCCCCGGCGTGAAGCGGTCGATCTCGTCGGTCACCACCGAGGCCTTGCCGGAACTGATCCCCTGGAACAGGTCGCCGTCCGGGATGAAGGCGATGCGCTGCCGCCACGGGCGATAGCTCGGGGTGAAATGCGTCGCCACGTCGTAGTCGGGGCCCAGATAGCCGCGCACCCCGGCCAGCAGCTCCTGCTTCACCGTCTCCGGCTCGGTGAAGGTGCGGCGGGTGAACACGTCCTGGTCGTAGAGGATCTTCTTGCGGACGATCTCATGGATCCAGGTCTCGTCGATGGCCAGCGCCCGCAGCTCGTCGGCGATTTGCACCGCGTTGCGGCCGGTGCGAAAAAAGGTCGGCGAGCGCTGCAGCAGGGTGACATGACCGACCTCGGCGGCGATCGCCGGCACCACCGTCGCCGCGGTGGCGCCGGAGCCGATGACGACGACGCGCTTGCCCTTGTAGTCCAGGTCCTCCGGCCAGGTCTGCGGGTGGACGATCCGGCCCTGGAAGTCCTGCATCCCCTCCCATTCCGGCGTGTAGCCCTCGGAATGCCGGTAGTAGCCCTGGCACATCCACAGGAAATTGGCGGTGATGCGAACCGGCTCGCCGGTATCCGTCCGCGTCGCCTCGATGGTCCAGAGCTTGTCGCGGCTCGACCACGCGGCCGAGGCGATGCGGTGGCGGTAGCGGATGTGCCGGGCGAGGTCGTTCTCGGCGATCACCTCGCCCATGTAGCGCAGGATCTCGGCGGCGGTGGCGATCGGCGCGCCGGTCCAGGGCTTGAAGCGGTAGCCGAACGTGTACAGGTCGCTGTCGGAGCGGATGCCGGGATAGCGGTGGGTCAGCCAGGTGCCGCCGAAGCTCTCCTGCGACTCGAGCACGGCGAAGCTGGTGCCGGGGCATTGCGTGCTCAGGTGATAGGCGCCGCCGACCCCCGAAATACCGGCACCCACGATCAGCACATCGACATGCTCGCTGGCCGCATGCTTGCTGGCCAGTGGCGACGCGGCGTTGGAACCGTCGGGGCTGAAGGCTGCGGGGCTGGAAGCTGCGAGGCTGTTCATGGATCGGGTGTTCTCTGCTTGGGCCGACGGCCAGGGTCGGGGCCGGGGGCATGTTGGCGTACAAGCTGTCGCCTGAGGAGCCGAAAACCGCCTTTTCGGGGGTGTTTTGTCGGCTTTTCCGGCAAAAATCCGGCCAGGTAACCGGCAAAGTGAAGCGATTTTCGCCGCGATGGTGCTATAATCCGGCCTCGTATTCAAACGCCTCCGACAGGTAAGGAACAACGTGGGACACATCACGCCAGTCAGATGGTTGCGTCTGAGCATTTCGATGGTGGCCGTGGCCGGGCTGCTCACCGGCTGCGCACAGGGCGCGCTGTCCACCCGCGAGTCGCGGATCGGGCCGGATGACGGCACCGATGCCTGCCGGGCGCAGTTGGTGGCGCTTGATTCGACTGGCAATTTCTTCGGCGCGCAGATCCTCACCGGCGCCGCGATCGGCGCCGCCGGCGGTGCGCTGGCCGGCGGGCTGATCGGGCGCGACCTGAAGGGGGCGCTGATCGGCGCGGTGGCCGGCGGCGTGCTCGGCGCGGCCGGCGGCTACTGGTCGGCGGTGCAGCAGCAGCGCAGCGACCAGGCCGGCATGTTCGCCCAGGTCGGCGGCGACCTCTCCCGCGAGAACGCTCAGATCGACCGCACCCAGCTCGCCTTCGACCAGTTGATGGATTGCCGGTTCCGCCAGGCCGAGGCGATCCGGCACGACTACGCGGCGCACCGGATCGACCGCACGCTGGCGGTGGCACGGATGAACACGGTGAAGCAGCGGGCGGAGCGCGACCTGGCGCTGGCCAGGCAGATCAACCAGCAGATCGCCGATCGCGGCGCGCAGTTCGTGGTCGCGGCCGATAACCTGGCCCCCGGCGCCAAGACCGCCATTGCCGCCCAGGCGCCGCCGCCCAGGCCGGCCACGGTGCGCCGCCCGGCCGCGCTGAAGCTGCGCCCGGACCCGGCCGCCCCCAGCATCGGCAGCGTGCAGGCGCACGACAAGGTCACCGTCACCCCCGGCCGCGGCGGTTATGCGCTGGTGGAGACGGCCAGCGGCCAGCGCGGCTATGCCCCGGTCGCCGATGTCCAGGGCGCCAGCAGCCGCAGCCTACCGCCGGCCTCCGCCCCCGCCGGCGCCGCCGTCACGCCCGACGAGGTGCGCACCCTGGCCGGCAGCAACGCCGCCCGGCGCGACAGTTTCGCGCAGAGCGTCGCGGTGTCCGAACAGGCGGCGGGCGGGTTCGAGTTGTCCAGTTGATTCTGGGCCGCATAATCCTGGGCCGCATAATCCTGGGCCGCTTCATTCGGGGCCGCGCCGCCGCGGCGCTGCTCGCCGTGCTGCTGGTTGTCGTGCCGGGCCTCGGCCCGGCCGGCGCGGCGGAACCGCCGGCGCAGCCCTTCCTGCGCATCGAGGCGGGCGGGCACACCAGCGCCATCGCCCATCTGGCGGTGGACGAGTCCGGCCGGCTGCTGGCCACCGCCAGCTACGACAAGACGGTGCGGCTGTGGTCGCTGCCGGACGGGCGGCAGCGGGCCGTGCTGCGCCCGCCGATCGGCACCTTGCAGGAGGGCGAGCTCTACGCCGTCGCCGTCAGCCCGGACGGCAGCCGCGTGTTCGCCGCCGGCGCCACCGGCGGGCAGTGGGACGGCACCTTTTCTATCTATGTGTTCGACGCCGAGCACGCGACCCTGGTCGGCCGGCTGCCCGGCCTGCCCGCGCCGGTGAACGACCTGGCGGTCTCGGCCGACGGCACCCGCCTCGCCGCCGGGCTGGCGCAGGGCGGGGTGCGGGTGTGGGACGCCGCCACCGGCAAGCCGATCTTCGAGGACCAGGCCTATGCCGGCGCGGTCCGCTCGATCGCGCTGGACCGCGCGGGCAGGCTGTTCGCGGCCGCGGCGGACGGCAAGCTGCGCGCCTATGACCCCGCTGGCCGCAAGCTGGCCGAGGCGCCGCCGCCCTCGCACCTGCGCCCCTGGGGCCTGGCGCTGTCGCCCGACGGCGACCTGCTGGCGGTGACCAGCGAGACCGCCGGGCGGGACGGCAAGCTGCGGGTGGACGTGGTCTCCGCCCGCACCCTGGCGCCGGTGTTCACGCCCGACACCAGCGGGTTGCGCGGCGAGGGGCTGCTGGCGGTGGCCTGGGCCGGCGACGCCAAGGGCGGGGTGCAACTGCTGGCCGGGGGCTATGCCCACGCCGCCGGGGGCTACGTGATCCGCCGCTGGAGCGATTTCGGCCTGGGCGGCTACACCGACCTGCCAGCCGCGCACGACACCATCCGCCACATCCTGCCGCTGCCCGGCGGCGGCGCGGCCTTCGCCGCCGAGGACCCGGGCTGGGGCCGCATCGGCCCGGATGGCCGGCTGCTGCGCCGCCCCACCCCGCCGCTGGCCGATCTGCGCCCCTCGCGCGAGCAGCGGCTGGCGGTTTCGCCGGATGGCACCACGATCGAGTTCGCCACCGATGCCGGCCTGCAGCATTTCGAGGTGAAGGCGCGAACCCTGGCGGCGGCGAATGCCCCCGCCGCCGGGCTGACCGCCGCGCGCACCGAGGCGCCGGGCCTGGCGCTGGCCGGCTGGCGCGATAGCAGCGCGCCGCGGCTGAACGGCCGGGCGCTGGCGATGGATGCCGGCGAAATCGCCCGCAGCGCCGCCGTGCTGCCCGACAATTCCGGCGTGCTGCTGGGCACCGACACGCATCTGCGCCTGTACGGGCGCGACGGCCGCCAGACCGGCGCGGTGGACACCCCGGCCGCCGCCTGGGCGGTGACGGTCGCGGCCGGCGGCCATGTGGCGGTGGCGGCCCTGCTGGATGGCTCGCTGCGCTGGTACGGGCTGGATGGCGGATTGCAGGAGCGCGCGGCCCTGTTCGCTCCCGCCGACGGCATCCGGTGGGTGCTGTTCACCCCCGAGGGCTTCTTCGACCACGCCGACCGGGGCGGCAACGAGCTGGTGGGCGTGCACCTCAACCGGGCGCGCAACCAGCAGCCGGAATGGGTCAGCTTCAGCCAGGCCTATCGCGTGCTGTACGCCCCCGCCGTGGTGCGCGCCCGGCTGACCGGCGACGCGGCGCCGGCCCAGGCGCGGCTGGCCGAGCTGGGCGACATCCGCGCCCGCCTGGCGCGCCAGCCGCTGGTGGAGGTGAAGGACGCCTGCCTGCCGCAGCCCGACCTTACCTGCCGGCTGCTGGACGTGAGGCCCGGCGAGAAGCTGGCGCTGCCGGCCGGCGCCACCAGCGTGCGGCTGACCGCGGTGGTGACCGAGCGCGGCATGCCGGCCGGCCCGCTCGACCTGTTCGTGAACGACCGCAATGTCGGGCGCGGCACCGCGCCCTCCGGCGGCGGGCCGGTGATCGTGGATGCGCCGCTGGACCCGGGTGACAACACCGTGCAGTTCCGGCTGTACGACCAGGGTGGCGCCATCTTCAGCCAGGCGGCGCCGCTGCTGCTGACCCGCACCGGGGCGGCCGACCCGGCCGGGCGCGGGCGGCTGTTCGTGCTGGCGATCGGGGTGGACCACTATGCCAACCCCAGCCTGACCCTGCGCTTCGCCGTGGCCGACGCGCGCAGCTTCACCGCCGACATCCGGCGCGCCGCCGCGCCGCTGTACAGCTCCGTGGAGATCACCGAGTTGCTCGATGCCCAGGCGACCAAGGCCGGCATCATGGCGGCGTTCGACCGGCTGTCGCGGCAGGTGCGGCCGAGCGACACCTTCCTGTTCTACGTCGCCACCCATGGCGTGCTGGACGAGGAGACCAACCGCTTCCTGCTGGTGCCGCAGGACATGTCCGACGTGTCGTCGTGGCAGGCGATGGCGCGCCAGTCGATCGACGAGGGCACGCTGGTCGGCGCGCTGTCGCGCATCGAGGCGCGCGACGCGCTGCTGTTCCTGGACACCTGCCATGCCGGCCAGGTGACCGCCGACAACCTCGCCAATGTCGGCCACGAGACCGGCCGCTACCTGCTCGCCGCCAGCAGCTCGGTGCAGGAGGCGCTGGACAGCTACGACAACCGCAACGGCGTGTTCGTCTACGCCATACGCGAGGCGCTGGCCGGCCGCGCCGGCGAGGACGCCGACGGCAACCTGGGGGCGCTGACCCTGGGCGAATACGTCTCGCGCCGGGTGGGCCAACTTGCGCGCCAGAAGCACCACGACCAGGACGCGGTGTTCCGCACCGCGCAGCAGCAGCTCCGCTCCTTCCCGGTGGCCCGCGTCGCCCGCTGAGGGGGCGGGCGGGCCATACGCTCCACCCCGGGGCCAGCTGGCATCTCGGCTTGAGATCTCACCCCGATCTGGCTTTTGAAAACGGAGGTTCTCCAATGGCTGATGCCCGATGCAGTTGCGGCGCTCTCACACTGACGCTTCCGGGGCCATCAAAATTGGTTATTGCCTGCCACTGTCTCGACTGCCAGCGGAGAACCGGCGCGCCATTTGGCGTAGGCGCCTTTTATCCGGTCGACGCCGTCGCCATTTCCGGACCTTCGAAGGAGTTCACCCGCGAGGCGGCAAGCGGCGGGAAGGTCCATACCTATTTCTGTCCAGACTGCGGGTCCTCGGTTTATTGGAAGGCCGACAATGTGCCGTCGATGGTCGGTGTTGCGGTCGGCGCGCTGGCGGACCCGCAATACGCCGCCCCCGTCCGATCGATATTTGAGCGGTCGAAGCATGCCTGGGTTCGCATTGATGGTGCCGTCCAGCACTTCCTGCAAAGCAGTCTGGCGAAAAATCCAGGCTGAGACACCGCCGGGGGCTCGGGTGCGTGAACGGCTCGGGGTGCTTGACACGGCGTTGCGGGGCCACTTAACCTTAGAGCTAAATAACCGTGAGGTTTAGCCCCCCGTGCCGCCGGACAGCCTTGCCGCCACCTTCGCCGCCATCGCCGACCCGACGCGACGCGCCATTCTCGCCCGGCTGGCGAGCGGCGAGGTGTCGGTCACCGAACTGGCCCGGCCGTTCGACATGAGCCTTCCGGCGGTGTCCAAGCACCTGAAGGTGTTGGAGCGGGCCGGACTGGTGGTGCGCGGACGGGATGCGCAGTGGCGGCCCTGCCGGCTGGATGCCGCGCCGTTGCAGGCCGCGGCGGCGTGGCTGGAGGGGTATCGGAGCTTCTGGGAGCAGAGCCTGGATCGGCTGGAGACGCATCTGCGCGACCTGCAGGAGACGGAGGCGCCGCATGGCCCCCGCACCTGATCTCGCCGCGCCGCCCGAACTGGTGCTGACTCGCGTGATCGCGGCACCGCGCGCGCTGGTGTTCCGCGCCTGGACGGATGCCGCCCACGCCGCCCGCTGGTGGGGGCCGCAGGGCTTCACCACGCTTTCCTGCGCGATCGATGCCCGCCCGGGCGGGCGGTTCCGCGTCGGCATGCGCTCGCCCGCCGGCACCAGCCACTGGAAGCAGGGCACCTACCGCGAGGTGGTGGCGCCGGAGCGGCTGGTGTTCACCTATGCCTGGGAGGACGCGGCCGGCCGGCCCGGCCACCAGATGCTGGTCACCATCACCTTCGCCGAGCAGGACGGCCGGACGCGGCTGACCCTGCGCCAGACCGGGTTCGAGAGCGTGGAGTCCCGCGACGCGCACCAGGGCGGCTGGACAAGCTGCCTGGCGCGCTTCGCGGCCGATCTCGCGCCGGCCTGAGCGCCGCGCGTGGCTGCAACCGAGTCCGCACCAGGGAGGAATGCACGATGACCCGGAAGATCCTGATCCTGCTCGGCACCAAGAAGGGTGCCTTCATCGCCCAGAGCGATCCGGCGCGCCAGGCGTGGGAGCTGCGCGGCCCGTTCTGCGAGACCTGGCCGATGAACCATGTGACGGCCGACCCGGCCACCGGCACGCTGTATGGCGGCGGCGGCAACGAGTGGTTCGGCCCGGCGGTGTGGAAATCCACCGATCTCGGCGCGAGTTGGACGCATTCCAGCGAGGGGCTGGCCTATCCGCAAGGCCAGGACCCGGTGCGCTCGGTGTGGAGCCTGGCGGCCGGGCAGGGCAGCCTGTATGCGGGCGTGCAGCCGGCCGGGCTGTTCCGCAGCGACGATGGCGGCGAGTCGTGGCGGCATCTCGACGGGCTGCAGCGCCATCCGACACGGCCGCACTGGCAGCCGGGCGGGGCCGGGCTGATCCTGCATTCGCTGGTGCTGCACCCGGACGACGCGCGGCAGATCTGGGTGGGCATCTCCGCCGCCGGCGTGTTCCATACCGCCGATGGCGGCGAGACCTGGGAGCCGCGCAACCAGGGCACCCGCGCCGATTTCATGCCGGCCGGCCAGAACTACCCCGCGTTCGGCCAGTGCGTGCATTGCGTGGTGATGGCGCCCGGCGGGTCGGGTCGGTTGTACCAGCAGAACCATTGCGGCATGTATCGCAGCGACGACGGCGGCCGCAGCTGGGACAGCATCGAGGCCGGGCTGCCCTCCAGCTTCGGCTTTCCCGCCGCCGCCCATCCGCGTGACCCGGCGACGCTGTATCTGCTGCCGCTGAACGGCGACGTGGCCGGCCGCTACGTGCCCGACGGCAAGGCCGCCGTCTGGCGCACCCGCGACGGCGGCGCCAGCTGGCAGGCGCTGCGCCAGGGCCTACCGCAGAGCCAGGTGTTCTTCGGCGTGCTGCGGCAGGCGATGGCGACCGACCGGCTGGACCCGGCCGGGGTGTATTTCGGCACCAGCACCGGCTCGCTGTTCGCGAGCGCCGATGAGGGCGAGCACTGGGCCGCGATCGCCGAGCACCTGCCGCCGATCCTGTCGGTGGAGACGCTGGTGGTGGACGGCTAGTGCGCTGACCCATTTGGAGGATTCAGCATGAGTCAGCGCACTGGCTTGATTTGGTGGGCCGATTCAGCCAACGGGCTGAAGTGCCCGGTGGCATCGGACTACTAGACGATGGGCATGACCGATCCGCCCCTGGTGGTGGTCACGCTGCCGCCGGTGCTGATGCGCCTGTTCCCGGGCGCCGAGGCGGATGTGACCCTGCCTGCCGGAACCGTCGCCGAGGCGCTCGACGCGCTCGACGCGCGTTGGCCGGGCATGCGCGACCGCATCTGCGACTCGCGGCCGGCGATCCGGCAGCACATCAACGTGTTCGTCGAGGGGGAGCGGGCCAGCCTGCAGACGCGGCTGCGGCCCGGCGCCAGCGTGTTCATCATCACCGCCATCAGCGGCGGCTGACGGCGGATCAGGCCGGCGGGGCCGTCCGCCAGAAGGTCACCCGGGCGGCGCCGTGCACGCGCTCGGCCAGCAGCTCGCGCAGCACGCCATCGGGGGCCGGGACCGCCTCGTCGCGGCCGGTTTCGGCCACCACCAGGGCGCCGGGCGCCAGCCAGGCGGCCGCGTGCAGCGCCGCCAGCGCGGCGGGCACCAGGGCGAGGCCGTAAGGCGGATCGAGGAATATCAGGCCGCAGGGAAGGTTCGGCGGGTGGGGGGGCGGCGGGCGGGTGGCGTCGGCGGCCAGCACGGTGCAGCGCGCCTCGGCGCGGCAGGCGGCGATGTTGGCGCGCAGGGTGGCCAGGGCGGCGCGGTCGCGCTCGATGAAAACCGCGGTGGCGGCGCCGCGCGACAGCGCCTCCAGCCCCAGCGCGCCGGTGCCGGCGAAGGCGTCCAGCACGGCCGCGCCCTCGATCGCCTCGCGGCCGGCCCAGGGGGCGTGCAGCAGCATGTCGAACACCGCCTGGCGCATCCGGTCGGCGGTGGGGCGGGTGGCCGCGCCGGCGGGGGCGGCCAGGCTGCGCCCGCGCCACGCGCCGGCGACGATGCGCACCCCGCCTACGCCTCGGCCGGCAACTGCTCGCGCAGCACCTTGGCCGGCACCTCGTCGACCATGCCGCGCGGCAGGTGGCCGAGCTGGAACGGGCCGTAGGCGACGCGGATCAGCCGGGTGACGTGGAAGCCCAGATGCTGCATCACCCGGCGGATTTCGCGGTTGCGGCCCTCGCGCAGGCTGATGGTCAGCCAGCAATTGTCGCCCTTGCGGCTGTCCAGCCCGGCCTCGATCGAGTCGTAGCGGACGCCGTCGATGGTGATGCCCTTGGCCAGCGCGGCCAGCGTCGCCGGCTCCACCATGCCGAACACGCGCACCCGGTAGCGGCGGATCCAGCCATTGGCCGGCAGCTCCAGCCGGCGGGCCAGCGCGCCGTCGTTAGTGAGCAGCAGCAGCCCCTCGCTGTTCAGGTCCAGCCGGCCGACGCTGACCACGCGCGGCATGGTGGGGGGCAGGGCCTGGAACACGGTGGGCCGGCCCTCGGGGTCGCGATGGGTGGTCACCAGCCCGTCCGGCTTGTGGTAGCGCCACAGGCGGGTGCGCTCCGGCGCGTCGATCAGCTTGCCGGCCACCACCACCAAGTCGCCGGGGCTGACAAAGGTGGCGGGGTGGGTGATGACGGCGTTGTTGAGGCGCACCTTGCCCTCGGCCAGCAGCTTCTCGGCGTCGCGTCGGCTGGCGACGCCGGCGCGGGCCAGCCATTTGGCGATGCGCTCGCCGCGCGGGGGGGCGGCTTCGGCGGGTTCGTCGCTCATGTGACGGCGCCGATCAGGGCGTCGAAGATGCGGCGGTCGCCTGGGTCGATGTGGAATTCCGGGTGCCACTGCACGCCCAGGCAGAAGCGGCGGCGCGGGTCCTCGATGCCTTCGACCACGCCGTCGGGGGCGGTGGCGTTCACCACCGCGTGCGGGCCGGGCGCGCGCACCGCCTGGTGGTGCGCCGAGTTCACCCGCATCTGCGTCGCCCCCACGATGCGGTGCAGCAGCGTGCCAGGCACCACCGCGACTGGGTGGCCGGCCTCGTGGCGCGGGTTCGGCTGCTCGTGCGCCAGGGCATCCGGGAAGCTGTCGGGGATGTGCTGGACCAGCGTGCCGCCGAGGGCCACGGCCAGCAGCTGCTCGCCGCCGCAGATGCCCAGCACCGGCATGCCCCGCGCCAGCGCGCCCTGGACCAGGGCCAGCTCGGCCTGGGTGCGGCCGGCCTTGAGGGTGACGGTGCCATGCCGCTCGCCCTCGCCATACAGCGACGGATCGACATCGAAGGCGCCCCCGGTCACCACCAGCGCGTCCAGTCGGTCCAGATAGGCATCCGCCAGCGCCGGCAGATGCGGCAGCGCGACCGGCAGCCCGCCGGCGGCGGCCACGGCATCGCAGTAATTGGCGCGCAGGGCGTACCAGGGGTATTTGGAAAAGCGCTTCTGCGCGCCGTCGCCCTGCTCGCTGTCCAGCGTGACGCCGACGACCGGGATAGAGTGTGTGTTCATGCGCGGTTGCTACGCCTCGTATGGCCATTGCGGCAAGGAGGCATGATGGACCCGATGGCGATCGCGCTGGAAGAGGCGCATCTGGCCGGCGCGCGCGGCGAGGTGCCGGTGGGCGCGGTGGTGCTCGGGCCGGACGGGGCGGTGCTGGCGCGGGCCGGCAACGCGGTGGAGGCGGCCTGCGACGCCTCCGCCCATGCCGAGCTGCTGGCGCTGCGGGCGGCGGCGCACCGGCTGGGCACGCCGCGGCTGATCGGCTGCGACCTGGTGGTGACGCTGGAGCCGTGCCCGATGTGCGCCGCGGCGCTGAGCCATTTCCGCATCCGCCGGCTGGTGTTCGGCGCCTACGACCCCAAGGGCGGCGGGGTGGAGCACGGCGCGCGGCTGTTCAGCCTCCCGAGTTGCCTGCATCGCCCCGAGGTGGTGGGCGGCGTCCGCGAGACCGAGGCGGCGGCGCTGCTGCGTGACTTCTTCCGCGCGCGGCGCTGAGGCGGGGCGGGGCCCAGCCGCGCCCGTTCCGGCGAACGGCATCACCAGCGGCGATGCACCTCCTCCGCCCAGCCGAACACCTGCTCCACCGCGAAGCGGCGCCCGGATTCGTCGATGATGTGCCCGTTGAAGCTGCCGAAGCACTGGTGCTCGCGGCTGAGCACCACCACCCGGTCGAACGAGGACTGGCGGTCGTAGATCGGCGTGAACACCAGGTCGACCCGGTCGCCTTTGATGGTCCAGGGGCGCAGCCAGTCGGTGCGGTCGTAGGTCCACTCCAGTTCCTGGCTGATCTTCTGCACCCGCCCGTCGATGCGCAGGGCGTTCTCGGTCGATGGCGTGCCGTCGGTCCATTTGGCGCCGAACTGTAGCCCGATCTCGTGGCCGGCGCTGCGCCCGCTGCCGGCGGCCCAGTTCCACAGGATGGAATACGGCCAGCGGCCGCGCCCGTGGTCCAGCGTCGCATAGGCGGTGGCCGGATCGACCAGGTATTCCACCCGGTCGGCCACGATGCGGCCGCGCACCGGCAGGCAGTTGTCCTTGCGGGTGTACTGGAACCGCTTGCTGTCCCACGGCACCACCACGCCCATGCTTTCGTGGCCCGGAGGCTCGATCACGTCCAGCGCCACGGTCAGCCGGGCGGTGGCGGCGCGCAGCGTGGTGCCGGTGCTGGTGGGCAGCATCTCGATCAGCATCCGGTCCCCGCGCCCCACCACCTTGCCGCTGCCGGACAGCTCCGGCATGACATCCACCCGGCCGCGCGGCAGCCAGTGGATCTCGGCCTCCGAGAAGCCCTCGCGCGTGCTGCGGTTGAGAAAGAAGGTCGCCAGCGTCACCCGGTAGTCGCTGTGCGACACGTTCAGCGCCACCGCCAGCTCGGGCGTGGTGATGCACCAGTATTCGAACCGCTTGTTGCGCCCCCAGCCGCGCAGGTTGGCGCGGTGCAACGGCCGGCGCGACCAGCCGACGGCGGCCGGGTTGAGGGTGCCGTCGGGCAGGCAGAGATCCACCGGCTCGGTGATCTCGCGCTCGGTCTTGTCGGGCATCGGCGTCATGGCACGGGCCTGTCGGCTGGAGAGGATGAGGCGCGGGACTGGCTGAGGCCGGCGATCAGCGCCATGCCGGCAACCCGTTCGTGCTCGATGAGCAGCGCCGCCGCGCGGGCGAAGTCGTGCGCGCCGATCGCCGCCCGGATCGCCCGGTGCTCGGCCAGCGACTCCCGCAGCCGGCCGGGAACCGCCTCGAACCCCCGCCGCGCCGCCGAGGTCTGCGCCCACAGGGTGGTCAGCAGCTTCAGCGTCCACAGCGTGTTCGGCGTGTCGCTCAGCAGCAGGTGGAAGGCGCGGTTCAGCCGGGCGTACTGGGTGGTGTCGTCGGCCTCCACCGCGGCCTGCGACTCCGCCAGGTTGGCGTCGATCTCGGCCAGCTGGGCGGCCGTGTAGCAGGCGCCGCCGAGCTGGATCGCGAGTGCCCCCAGCGCGCCGCGAATGGCGTAGACCTCGACGATATGCTCGCTGCGGACCGAGGCGACGACCACGCCGAGATGGGCGTTGAAATCCAGCCAGCCCTCGGCGGCCAGCCCGCGGATGGCCTCGCGGATCGGCGTCTCGCTCATGCCCAGCGCCTCGGAGACCTCGCGCGCGGTGATCCGCGCGCCGGCCCGCGCGCTGCCCGACAGGATCATCTCCTGGATATGCTGGCGCGCCACGTCGGACTTGGTCTGGTAGCTGGATGTCCCCTGCACCCGGCCGGGCGCCGGCGCCCCGCCCCCGTCAGCCCTTGGTGGCGCCATCGGCGAGCCCCTTGATCAGCCATTTCTGCACAAGCAACGCGAAGGCCACCACCGGCACCACCGTCAGCGTGCCGACCGCGGTCAGCGCGCCCCAGTTGGCGCCGTTCACGGAATCGCCCGCGATGCCGGCAATGGCGACCGGGATGGTGGTGGCGACGCGGTTGGTCAGCACCAGCGCGAACAGCAGCTCCTCCCAGGCCAGGATGACGCTGAAGATCAGCGTGGACAGCAGCCCCGGCAGCGAGATCGGCACGATGATGCGGAAGAACGCGCCGAACCGCGAGCAGCCGTCCAGCTTCGCCGCCTCCTCCAGCTCCTCCGGCAGCGCCTTGAAGAAGCCGCGCATCAGCCACATCACGTAGGGGATCAGGAAGGTGCAATAGGCCAGGATCAGCGTGATGTGCCGGTCCAGCAGCCCCAGCTTGCGCGCCACCAGGAACATCGGCACCGCCAGCGCGATCGGCGGCACCCCGCGCGAGAGCATGATCACCGCGCCGATCGTCGCCGCCCCGCGCAGTGGCACCCGGGCCAGCGCGTAGCCGGCCATGGCGCCGGCCACCAGCGAGACCGCGCCCGCGCCGGCCGCCACGATCACCGTGTTCAGCATGCGGTGCAGCACGTCGGCCCGGCCCATGTAGGAGACATAGGTCTCGATGGTCGGCGTGAAGAAGAAGGTCGGCGGCGTGGTGAAGATGTCCTTCGGCTGCTTGAACGAGGTCAGCACCATCCAGAACACCGGGAACAGGAACAGCGCGCAGGTGAACACGCCGCCGCCCACCCGCAGCCGGTGGCCCAGCAGCCGGCGCCGCCGGTGCCTGGCCCGCACACCCAATGCCGATGCGCCGCTCAATGCCGCTCCTCCAGCATCCGGCTGCCGCGCAGGAAGACCGCGGTCAACAGCATGGTCCCCACCAGCACGATCACCGCCATGGCGGCCGCGCCGGCGAAGTTCAGCGAGCGGAACGCCTCCTCGTAGATGAACAGGTTGATCACGTTGGTGGCCCGGCCGGGCCCGCCATTGGTCGCCGCAAGCGCGATGTCGAACATCTTCACCGCCCCCAGCCAGCGCACGATGAAGGTGGCCGCGATCACCGGCACCAGCAGCGGCAGGGTGATGAACCAGAACTTCGTCCACCAGTTCGCGCCGTCGATCTCCGCCGCCTCGAACACGTCGCCCGGCAGCGCCAGCAGCGCCGCGGTGGCGATCAGCGTCACGAACGGCGTCCAGCGCCAGGTGTCGACGATGACGATGGTGGCCATCGCCCAGGCCGGGTCGCCCAGCCAGTCGATCGGGCCGAGCCCGACCAGCCCGATCAGCGCGTTGGCCAGCCCCCAGAGCGGGTCGAGCATCATCCGCCACACGCCGCCGGCCACGATCGGCGCCACCACCATCGGGATCAGGAACAGCGCCCGCACCGCGCCGCGCCCGCGCCACTCGGCGTTCACCAGGAAGGCGATGCCGAAGCCGAGCACCATCTGCAACGGCAGCGCCAGGGCGAGGTACACGCCCGTCACCCGCAGCGCGTTCCAGAACCGGTCGTCGCGCAGCACGTCGATGTAGTTGTCCCAGCCCACCCATTCGCCGGGGCTGAAGGTCGACAGGTCCAGCTCGGAGAAGCTGATGCGGATCGTGTAGAAAATCGGATAGGCGAGGGTGGCGACCAGCAGCACGGCCGCCGGGGACATGAACCCCCAGCGGCCGGCCAGATCGGTGAGCCGCACCACGCGCCGCGAACGGGCCTTCGGGTGCCGGGGCGTGGGCGATGCCATGTCCTACCTGCTCCAGCGGTCCGATGCCAACGGGCGCTTCGGCCCGTTGGCTGCATCGGCCCGCCAAATCAGGCGAGTGCACTGACTCATGCTGAATCTTCCGAAGGTGTCAGTGTGCTAGAGCCGCATCCGCCCGATCTTCTGCGCGGCGCTGGCCAGCGCATCGGCGGCACTCGCCTCGCCGGACATCGCGCGGCTGGTCTCGTCGGCCAGGACCTGCTGCACGGCGTCCGATTTCGGCGAGCGCGGCCGCCACATCTGCCCCGCATCGGCCGCGTCGTAGGCCTGTTGCAGCGCCGCGTAGACGGGCACCAGCCAGGCGCTCTCGGGCGGCGTCGCCAGGGTGGATTTGCGGGCCGGGAAGGCGCCCAGCACGTTGGCGTGCCACAGCTCGCCCTGCTTGGAGCTCAGCCATTGCAGCAGCGCCCAGGCGGCCTGCGGATGCGCGCTCTTCTTCGCCACCGTGCCGTTCCAGATACCGCGATGCGTGCCCGGCAGCTTGCTGCCCACCGGCATCACCTGGATGCCGACCTCGTCCGGCTTCAGCGTGGTGGTCTTCGGGTCCACCGCGGTCGCCTTGAACACGCTGCCCCACATGAACATCGTCGCCGTCTGGCCCTGGCGGAACGCCTGCAGCGACTCGTTGAAGCCATGGCTCTTGGCGCCGGGCGGGGCGTATTTCAGCAGGTCGATATGGGTCTGCAGCGCCGCCACGCCGGTTGGGGTGTTGAAGGCGGGCTTGTTGTCCTTGTCCAGCAACGCGCCGCCGTTGGAATTCAGGATCGCCTGCCAGATGGTCGGCGTGAGCGAATCGCGGGTGAAATAGGTGTCGATCGCCCAGGCATCCACCTTGCCGTCGCCATTGGTGTCCTGCACCAGCTTCGGCGCCTGCGCCAGGTATTCGGTCCAGGTCAGCTTCGGCGTCGGCGCCGGCAGGCCTGCTTTCTTGTACAGCGTCTTGTTGGTGAACATCAGCAGCATGTTGGAGCGCAGCGGCACGCCATACTGCTTGCCGCGCCAGGCGCTGGCGGCCAGCGGGGCGGCGTTGAAGTCTTCCCAGTCGAAATCCGGGGCGGTCCATGCCTTGGCGTCGGCCTTCAGGTCCAGCAGCGCGCCGGCCTGCGCCAGTTGCGGCACCCAGGGGTCGTCGGCGACGATGATGTCGTAGGTCGGGTTGGCGCCGGTCGAATCCAGCAGGCTCTTGGCCAGCAACTCGGGATACGGCACGCCGTCGATCTTCACCCGCACATGCGGGAAGCTCTTGTTGAACTCCGGCACCATGTTGGCTTGCCACTGGTTGGCGAAGGCCTCGTTGGCGATCATCCGGATCTCGACCGGGGCTGCGGCGGTGCCCAGCCCGCCGCCCGAGGCGGTCTGGGCGCGCGGCGTGGCCGGCAGGGCCAGCACCGGCAGGGCCGAGAGGCCGGCGGCCACCACGCCCCTGCGGGACAGCAGGCGGCGATTCCTGGGTTCGTGCGTCATCAGGCGGGTTCCTCCCTTGTTCAGGCGCCTGCGCGCGGCTGCGGCGCGCTTGAGCGGCGTCACGCCGGCCGGGTGGGTCCCCGTCGTCGCTTTCTACATTCTATAGAATATCGAATGGCGGTCCAGTCATGGCTCCACTGCGCTGCTGTCATGCAAGGCAAGCGGGCGCCGCCCCGCGCCCCCCCAACCAGGGGCGCGGGGCGGCACCCGGCCTTCAGTATTGGGACCAGCGCCCCGATCGTCAGATCGGGCAGACGCCGCTTTCGCAGCGCAGGTGCTCCAGGTCGATCGCCTCCTCGGCTGCGTCCTCGGTGATCGCGGCGACGATGGCGGCGAAGGCCTCCTGCGTCACCTCTTCTTCCGGCAGGTATTCATAGCCCAAACTCTGCTCCGGCCGGCTCGGCAGGATGGCGCAGCAGCGCACCCGCGGCTGCTCGGCCAGCACGATGTCGCGGAACGCCGCCAGGTCGTGCCGGTCGGTGAAGATCTTGAGCGTGTAGCTGATCTGGTTGCCCTGCTCGGCGCCGATCCAGTGCCGCTCCAGCAGGCGCAGCCACTGGTACTGCTCGGCCGGGCTCGCCTCGTGCGCGGTCACCCCGGCCGGCCCGATGCCCAGCCGCTCGATCAGCGGCACGGTCGGGAAGCCGACGATGGTCATGCCGGGGAAGCTGGTCAGCGCCCGCAGCGGGTAGCCGCGCGCCGCGTAATCGGCCAGCAGCGGGTCGGACCCCGGCTCCCAGGCGCCGCTGGCGTCGCGCGTGCCCTTGAACTGCACCCAGCGCAGGTAGTGCCGCCGCGCCGGCAGGTGCGCGCCCTCGGTCAGGCCGAACAGCTTGCTGGTGGTGCCGGCGGGCTTGACGGTTGTGACGGTGGTCGGCCGGCGCTGGCCGAGCGAGGCGGCATAGGCGGCGGCCTCCTGCTTGGCGGCGGCGGAAAGGCGGTCGAGCATCGCCCAGAACGGCGCCGCCCGGTCGCGCGCCGGCGAGGCATCGTCCAGCAGGTCGCGGAAGGCCAGGCCGAAGCGCATCCAGGCCCATTCGTGCAGGCCGGTGGGGCCGATGCCGATGCGGTTGGTGCGCACCACCTCCTCGCCGTACAGCGCGTCCATCCGGTTGGCGCGCAGCAGGAAGCGCACGCCCAGCCGCACCGCATCCTCCACCCGCGCATCCCACAGCACGGCCGCGGCCTCGGGCGCGCCGCCGGGGGCGAAGGCGTCCAGCGGCAGCGGGCAGGCCAGCAGCGGCGCGAAATCGGCGATCACGCAATAGCCGCCGGTCACGTGCAGGGCGATCTCGCCGCACGGGTTGGTGGTCACCGGATAGCGCGCGGCGGCGGCGCGGCGGGAGAGTTCGGCCAGCAGCGGGGCGGCGTGCGCGGCCTGGTAGCGGGCGCTGCGGAAATCCCGCCCGTCGGCATGCACCGGCTTGTCCCAGGCGGCGCCGGTGCGGTGGTCCTCCAGCCGGTCGGCGTTGATGAAGCCCGGTTCGCCGTTGATCCAGGCGCATTCGGTGGCCTGCTGGAACACCGCGACCGCCGCGGCCTCGCCCGCCCGCACCGCCGCCCAGAACTCGGCATCGACCATCACCGAGTTGTTGGCCGTCCACTGCCCGCCCTCGGACTTGGCGCGGATGAAGCGCAGGATGCCGGGGTCGCGCCAGGATTTGGTGGCCATGCGGGCGGCGCGGCGGGCGCCGCCGACCTGCACTTCCACCGACAGATGGTGGTCCACCAGCATCGCCTGCTCCCACAGCGCCAGCGCCGGGCCGGCCTGGGCAGCGGCGATCACGTCGCGGATGCGGGCGAAGGCGCGCAGCAGCGAGAGCGGGCCGGAGGCGGGGCGGCCCTGCATGCCGCGAATCGGGCTGCCGGCGGGCCGGATGGCGGAGAAGTCGAGCGCCACGGCGGCCTCGGCGGCCCCCGCGAAGGCCATCGATTCCACCAGTTCCACGGCGGCGGCCCAGCCCTCGCGGCTGTCGTCGATGCGGTGCGCGATGGCGCCGGGCGGGGCAGGGGCCAGCAGCACCTCGGCCGGCTGGCCGCAGGCGGCGGCGAGGTCGGGGAAGTCCGGGTGGGTGCTGTCGAGGTGGAAATACAGGCGCGGCGCGCGCGCCCAGTCCACCGCCATCAGCGCGTCGTCATAGGCGCGGCCGACGCCGGCGCCGTTCAGCAGCAGATAGAACTTGGCGAAGCTGGCGATCGCGGTGGCGCAGTTGGTGAATACCTCCATGTTGCGGTCGGCCTGCAGCGCGTCGCCATGCTGGAGGTGCCGCCCGGAGGTCAGCAGCGCCCCGGTGGCGATGGCATTGCGCAGCCGCGTCCGCTCCAGCCGCTCCGCCGGCCCCTCGGCGCGGCCGAGCAGCGCCATGTTGCCCGCCGCCACCCGGTCGGCCACGCGGCCGAAATCCTCCTGGTCGCCGGGGCGGAACACGGTGCGGCGGGCCACCGCCAGACCCATCCCGGCATCCAGCCGACGCGCCGGCAGCGGCACCGCGCCAAAGGCGGCGCCGGGCGGCGGGGCATTGGAAGCCGATGGAAAGCCTGGGTCCATGGTGAAGCTGTCCATCCGGAGTCTCCCGCTGTCCTGACCATATATAGCGATATGATGGCGGACAATCCACCAGATATGGTTGAGCGGTCATGGATTCTGCGTATGCCAGCCCGGCCAAAACATCGCTCCGCGCGGCGCGTGGGCGGCGCGCAGCCTCGCCGGCCCTTGCATAATGGCGCCGGGGGATCCAATTATTATTGCGCCATTGGGTGTCCGGCTGGGTTTCCAGCGGGCGGCTCAGCAGGAGAACGGCCATGACGACAGCCACGCTTTTGATCGGTGCGATCGCCGCCTCCGTCATCGCGACGGCGTTGGCTGCCTGGGCGGCCCGGCCGGCCCCGGCCCCCATCCCGGTGCGGGCCAGCCGCCCGGCGCCCCGCCGGCGGTAAGTCTCCGCCGCGTCGCGGCTAGTTGAGCGTCTTTGCGGCGGCCATCACTTCGGCCGCGTGGCCTTCCACCTTCACCTTGCGCCAGGCCCGCGCCACCTTCCCCGTGCCGTCGATCAGGAAGCTGCTGCGCTCGATGCCCATGTATTTGCGGCCGTACATGGATTTCTCCACCCACACCCCATACGCTTCCGCCGCCGCCTTGCCCTCGTCCGAGGCGAGCGGGAAGGTGAGGTTGTATTTGGCGGCGAATTTCTCGATCGGCTTCATCGGGTCGGGCGACACGCCGACCACCTCCAGCCCCAGTTTGCCGAGCTGCGGCAGCGCCTCCTGGAAGGCGCAGGCCTCCTTGGTGCAGCCGGAGGTGTCGGCCTTCGGGTAGAAATACAGCAGGAACGGCCGGCCCCTCATGGCCGCGAGGCTGACCGTGCGGCCGCCGCTGGCGGGCAGGCTGAAATCGGGCGCGGCGTCGCCCTGGTCGATGGTCATGGAACGATGTCTCCCACATGGCGGATGAAGCAGGCGCGCACTTCCTGCGCGATCTGGTCCAACGTGGCGCGCAATCCGGCCACGTCAACATCCGCCAGCCCGGCCTGGGCGCAGACGCGCAGCAGCGCGGCGGCCGGCGCCTCGGAGAGTTTTTCGGTGCGGGCGCGGCCATAGGTGATGCGCAGCATGCCCTGCACGGTGCGCCAGGCGTGGTCGGCGCGGATCAGCGCCGCGGCATCCGCCTCGGGCAGCAGGCCGGTGTCGCGCAGCCGGGCCAGCGCCTCGCGGGTGGTGGGGTGGCAGATGTCGGGGTGGCCAGGGGCATAGGCCAGTTGCAGAGTCTGGGCGATGAATTCCACCTCGATCTGCCCGCCGGGGCGCAGTTTCACGTCCCAGGGGCCGGCCGGCGGCAGGTCGCGCAGCAGGCGGGCGCGCATGGCCGCCGCGTCGGCGCGGATCTGCGCCGGCGGGCCGGCCTCCGTCAGCGCGGCGCGGATCGCCGCCTCCACGCGCTTGCGCAGGGCGGGTGGGCCGGCGATCACCCGGGCGCGGGTCAGCGCCATGCGCTCCCAGGTCCAGGCGCCCTCGCCCTGGCTGCGCGGCGCGTGGTAGCGCTCGAACCCGGCCAGCGAGACGGCGACCGGGCCCTTGTTGCCCGAGGGGCGCAGCCGCATGTCCACGGCGAACATCGGGCCTTCGGCGTCCGGCGCGGTGATGGCGGCGACGAAGGCGTGCACGGCGCGGATGAACCACTGGCTGGAGGCCAGGTGTTTCAGCCCCTTGCCGCTGCTTTCAAGGGCCGATTCGGGATGATCATAGATCAGCATCAGATCGAGGTCGGAACCAGCCATCATCTCCCGCCCGCCGGCCTTGCCCAGCACCACCAGCGCCAGCCCGCCGCCGCGCACCCGGCCGAAACGGGCGGCGAAATCGGCCAGCACCGGGGGCAGCAGGCAGGAAAGCGCCGCGTCGGCCAGCCCGGCGCGGGCCAGCCCGGCGGCGTCGGCATCCAGCCGCCCCTCCATGGTGGCGACCGAGAGGGCGAACTCCTCCTCACGCACGCCGGCGCGGATGATGGCGATGGCGTCCTCCAGCGTGCGCGCGTCGCCGAGGCGGGCGCGCAGGGTGCGGGCGTAGTCGGGCGGCGCGGTGGGGGTTAGCAGGCCCTCCAGCGCCGAGGGGGTGCGCGCCAGGTGGTCGGCCAGCGAGGGGGCGGCGCCGAGCACGGCGGCGATGCGGTCCAGCAGCGCCGGGTTGCGCTGGAACAGCGACAGCAGCTGCACCCCGGCCGGCAGGCTGGCCAGCAGCGCATCGAACCGGGCGAAGGCGGCGTCGGGCTGGGCCTGGCGGGCGAGGGCGCGCAGCAGGGCCGGCAGCAACTGGGTCATCAGGTGCTGCGAGCGTTCCGAGCGCAGCGCCCGCACTCGCCCGGCCTGCCAGCCGCGCACGGCGGCGACGATGGCGCCGGAATTGTTATATCCCATAACATTCAATGCCTGAAGCGTCCGCGCGGGCGGGTCGCCGGCGCCACGGAAATCCAGCTCGGGCGCGGTGGCGCCGCCGGCATCGGGCATTACCGCGAACACCGCCGCATAGCCGCTGGCCACCCGGCGCTGGTGGCGGCGCAGTTCGGCGGCGAAGGTGCCGGCATCAGGGAAGCCCATGAACAGCGCGAAGGCGTCCAGCTGCTCGGCGCGCTCGGGCAGGGTGTGGGTCTGCCGGTCCGCCACCATCTGCAGGCGATGTTCCACGCTGCGCAGGAAGCGGTAGGCGCCGGACAGCGCCGGCACGGTGCGTGCCGGGATGTGGCCGGCGCGGGCCAGCAGGCGCAGCGCCTCCAGCGTGCGCGGGCTGCGCAGCACGGGGTCGCGGCCGCCCCAGACCAGTTGCAGCGACTGGGCCAGGAACTCGATCTCGCGGATGCCGCCCTCGCCCAGCTTCACGTTCAGCCCGGCGATGCGCGCGACCGGGTCGGCATGGGTGCGCGGGCCGGTGCCCTTGTGCGCGTCGATGCGCTGCTTCATCGCCTGGATGTCGGCGACGGCGGCGAAATCCAGGTGGCGGCGCCAGACGAAGGGGCGGATGGCGTCGAGGAAGGCGTGGCCGAGGGCGAGGTCGCCGGCCACCGGGCGGGCCTTCAGCATGGCCGCGCGCTCCCAGTTCTGGCCCATGCTCTCGTAATAGGCGATGGCGGCAGGCAGGGCGATGCAGGGCGGGGTGGCGGCCGGGTCGGGGCGCAGGCGCAAATCGGTGCGGAACACATATCCGTCAGCGTCGCGCGCATCCATCAAAGTGACAAGATTGCGCGCCAAGCGGGTATAGAAGGCCCGTGGCTCCTCGCCCGGGTAGACTCCGGATTCGGGGTCCTGCAGGAGCACGAGGTCGACATCGCTGGAATAGTTCAACTCGCGCGCGCCCAGCTTGCCCATGCCGAGCACGGTGAAGCCGCTCTCCCGCGCCGGATCGTCTGGGTGCGGCAGGCGCAGTTCGCCCGCGTCGTGGGCGGCGCGCAGCAGGTGGGCAACGGCGAGCGAAAGGGTGGCCTCGGCGAGGTCGGACAGCGCGGCGGTGACGCGGTCCAGCGCCCAGAGGCCACCGATATCGGCCACCGCGACGGCCAGCGCCACGCGGCGCTTGGCCTGGCGCAGGGCGGCGGCGAGGCGGGGGCGCGCGGCGGTGGCGGGGGTGGCGGCCAGTTCGGCCATGGCGGCGTCCACCACCGCATCCGGCCCGGCCTGCACCAGCCGGCGCAGGCTGGCGGCTTCGCGCAGCGCGAGGTCGGCCAGGTAGGGTGCGTTGCCGCCCAGGCAGCGCAGCATGGCGGCCACCGCCGGCTTGCGCGCCAGGGCCGCTTCCGGGCGTCCGAGTTCGGCGAAACGGTCCAGCAGGCGCTCGGCACCCCCGGGGTCGGCGGGGGCGGGCCAGGTGGCGGGCAGGCGGAACGCGGTGGGCTGTGCGGCGTGCGACATGATGCGCAAGGCTGGCCATGAGGGCCGCCGCCGGTCAAGGGATGCGCCATGCCGGGCGGCTGCTGCACCGGCTGCTGCAGGTGGCGCTGGCGCTGGTGGTGCTGGCGGCGGCCGGGCTGGCCGGGCTGTCGTGGCGGCTGTCGCAAGGGCCGCTGGAACTGCCCTGGCTGGTGCCCCGGCTCGCGGCGGCGGTGGAAGGCAGCGGCTACCGGCTGACCGTGGGCGGCGCCGCGCTGGCCTGGGAGGGGCTGGGCGAGCGGGTGGACCGGCCGGTGGACATCCAGCTGCGCGACGTGACGCTGCTGGATTCCAACGGCGGGCGCATCCTGCGCGCGCCGTCGCTGGATGTGTCGCTGTCGTTCCTGGCGCTGCTGCGCGGGCAGCTCCGGCCGCGCGCGATCGATATCGACGGGTTGCAGCTGCGCGCCTGGCGGCGGGCCGATGGTTCGGCGGCGCTGGATCTGGCCAGCCAGGCGGCGCCGGCGGGCGCCGGGGAGGGGGCGGGGGCGGCGCTGCTGGCCGAGGTGCTGGCGGAGATGGCGCGGCCGGTGGACCGGTTGGGCCTGGGCGCCTCGGTGCTGAGCGCGCTGCGCCGGGTGCGGCTGCGCGAGGCGGCGATCCGGCTGGTGGACCGCCAGTTCGATGTCGTCTGGCACATGCCGCGCGCGGCGCTGGACCTGCGGCGGCGGCCGGGCGGCGGCATGGACGGCACGGCGGCGGTCGATCTCGACCTGGGCGGGCAGGTGCTGAAATTCACCGCGACCGCCACGTTGCCGCCTGCTGAGGCCGGGGCGCCGCGGACGGCGCTGCCGCGCATCAGCTTCCACGCCGCGCTGCCGCCGATGGTGCCGGCGGCGCTGGCGCGGGCGGTGCCAAGCCTGGCGCCGCTGGCGGCGCTGGACGCGCTGCTGACGCTGGACCTGTCGGGCGACATCGACACCACGCTGGCCGCGCCACGGGTGCAACTGACCGCCGAGATCGGGCCGGGCACGGTGCATGTCGGCGCGGGGGTGATGCCGTTGCGCGGCGCCACGCTGGTGGGCGAGGGCTCGCTGGCGGAGTTCGACCTGCGCATCCTGCGGCTGGACGTGTCACCGGCGCTCGACCGGCCGCGCACGCGGGTGACCGGCTGGCTGCATGTGCGCCGCGCCGGCGGGCAGGTGGACGCGGCGGTGTCGCTGGCGCTGGACCATGTGGATTTCACCGACCTGCCGGCGCTGTGGCCGGTGGGCGTGGGCGGACCGGGCACGCGGCCGTGGATCAGCGAGAACATCACCGCGGGCCAAGTCAGCAATCTGCACGTCGGCCTGGCTCTGCGCGCGCCGGAGGATTTCTCCACCGCGACGGTGACCTATATCGAGGGCGGCGCCGTGGGGCGGGACGTGACGGTGCATTGGCTGCGCCCGGTGCCGCCGGTGGAGCATGCCGAGGCGCGGCTGAGCGTGCTGTCCCCGGATGCGCTGCGCATCGACGTGCTGTCGGGCCGGCAGGCCGGCGGCGCCCTGGCGGTGACCGGCGCGCAGGTGGTGCTGAGCGGGCTGTCCGGCGACCACCAGTTCGCCGATATCGATGGCGAGATCGCCGGCCCGGTGTCCGACCTGCTGGCGGTGCTGAGCCATCCGCGCATCCAGCTGCTGAGCCGCCGGCCGATCCCGATGCGCGACCCGTCGGGGCAGGTGGCCGGGCGGATCAGCGTGATGGCGCTGCCGCTGAAGGACGACCTGAGCCTGGACGAGCTGCGCATCCACGCCCAGGGGCGGCTGACCGACCTGCATCTGGGCGGGGTGGCGGCCGGGCACGACCTGGACCACGGCATGCTGGACCTGGACGCGGGCAATGACGGGTTGACCATCCAGGGCACCGGGGTGCTGGGCGGCATCGCCTCGCAGCTGCGCGTGGAAATGGATTTCCGCGACGGCGGGCCGGCGCAGGTGATCCAGACCGTCGCCGTCTCCGGCACCGCCGACGCCGCCCAGCTCGAGCAGCTGGGGCTGGCGGTGCCGGACGTGCTGACCGGCGCGGTGGGGGTACAGGCGACGTTGACCGACCGCCGCGACGGGGCGGAGACGCTGGCGGTGGCCGGCGACCTGGCGGCGGCCGAGCTGGACCTGGGGCGGCTGCACTGGACCAAGCCGGCGGGGCAGTCGGCGCGGGTGGAGGCGCGGGTGCTGCTGCGCCAGGGCCGGATAACCGCCGTGGAGGGGCTGCGCGCCCAGGGCTCGGGGCTGGACCTGCAGGGGCGGCTGGATTTCGCCGGCGGCAAGCCGCGCCGGCTGCAATTGCAGCGCCTGGCGCTGGGGCCACCGGGGGGCGCGTCGGTGACCGATGCTAGCGGCGAGGTCGCCTGGCCGGCGCAGCCGGGCGCGCCCTGGGTGGCGACGCTCGCCGGGCCGAGCCTGGACGCCGCCGGCGCGTTCGGCCGTGCTGCCCGCCAATCCGCGCCGGACGACGGCAAGGTGGGGCCGGCCTGGAAGGTGGATGCCCGCTTCGCGCGGGTGCTGTTCGGCGATGGCGGCGTGCTGACCGGCGTGGCGGCGCAGGGCGAGAGCGACGGCCGCGTGTTGCGCCAGGGCCGGGTGACCGGCAGCACCCTGCCGGTGGCCGGCGTGCCGGGCGGGCCGTTCAGCCTGACCATCACGCCGGGCGCCGGCGGCACGGCAAGCGGGGGGCGGGTGCTGGCTGGCACGGCGGCGGATGCCGGCGGCCTGCTGCGCGCGCTGGTGGGGCTGCCGGACATGGTGGGCGGGCGGATGACGCTGTCCGGCACCTATGACGACACGCGGGCGGACCATCCGCTGTCCGGCGTGGCGCACATCACCGACTACCGCCTGCACGACGCGCCGGTGGTGGCCAAGCTGCTGCAGGCGCTGTCGGTGTACGGCATCGTGGCGGCGCTGGAGGGCCGCGACATGGCGTTCGCCGAACTGGTGGCGCCGTTCCGGCTGACCGGCGACACGCTGGAGCTGATGCAGGCACGCACCTATAATTCCTCGCTGGGCCTGACCGCCAAGGGGCGGCTGGACACGGCGCGCCAGACGGCCGATGTGACGGGCACCGTGGTGCCGGCGTATTTCCTGAACTCCCTGCTGGGCCGGCTGCCGCTGATCGGCCCGTTGCTGAGCCCGGAACGCGGTGGCGGGCTGTTCGCGCTGAGCTACTGGGTGAACGGGCCGTTCGCTGACCCCTCGGTGGGGGTCAACCCGCTCTCGGCGGTCACGCCGGGATTCCTGCGCGGGTTGTTCGGCATTTTCGACGCGGCACCCGCCCGCCCGCCGGCCGCCAGCCCCGCGCCCGCCAAGCCGCCCACGACCGACCCGTCGGCGACCAAACCGCCCGCCGCCAAACCGCCCGCCGCCAGCCCACCGGCTGCCAAGCCACCACCGGCCTGGGGCAGCGGGACGAACGGGTGAGCGCCGCAGCATCCCCCATATGACCGACTTGTGCGCGACGGGCCATTCACGCAAAACTGACGGGATGCAAAACAGCCTCGACGGCGTGAAGGCCATTCTGTTCGACACCTTCGGCAGCGTGGTCGACTGGCGCACCAGCCTAATCGCCGACCTCTCGGCCTGGGCGGCCGGGCGCGGCATCGTGGCGGACTGGGTGAGGTTGGTCGACGCCTGGCGGGCCGCCTACGCCCCCTCGATGGACGAAGTACGGCGCGGCGAGCGGCCGTGGACGAAGCTGGACGACCTGCATCGCGCCACGCTGGCGCGGCTGGTGGCGCAATTCGGCATCGCCGGGTTGTCAGAGGCCGATCTCGACCATATCAACCTGGGCTGGCACCGGCTGCGGCCCTGGCCGGATTCCGTGGCCGGGCTGACCCGGCTGAAGGCCCGCTACGTGATCGCGCCGCTGTCCAACGGCAACGTGGCGCTGCTGGTGAACATGGCCAAGGCGGCGGGGCTGCCGTGGGACATGGTGTGCGCGGCCGAATTGTTCCGCCATTACAAGCCGGACCCCGAGACCTATCTGGGCGCCGCCGCCCTGCTGGGGCTGCGCCCGGAGCAGGTGATGATGGCCGCCGCCCATAACGGCGACCTGCGCGCGGCCCGCGCCTGCGGGCTGAAGACGGCGTTCTTCGCCCGGCCGACCGAATACGGGCCACACCAGACGCGCGACTTCCGGGCCGAGGAGGCCTGGGACGTGGTGGCCGAGGACATCATCGACCTAGCCGCCCGCATGGGCTGCTGAGCACGCCGTGCTTGACAAGGGCGATACGCTCGGGGCTGCTATGGTGTCGGGCGCCGAGGGAGATTCGCGCATGCTTGCCGGCGGCCCAGCGACCCCGCCATTGAGCGCCGACCAGCGGTTTGGCCGCCGGATCATGCCCGTGGGCCTGCTGGTGCTGGCGATGGCCGCGCTGGCGATCGCGCTGACGGTGTGGCAGTTGCGCATGGACGCGCTGGCGGATGCGCGGATGAACGCCGGCAACCTGGGCAACGCGCTGGCCGGGCAGGTGGCGCGCACGGTGCAGGCGGTGGACAACACGCTGCATGAGTTGCAGGAGCGGGTCTCGGCGCCGGGTATCGGCGATCCGCTGAGCCTGGATCCGGCGAGCCTGGGTTCGCGGGCGCTGCACGACCTGCTGGTGGAGCGTGCCCGCCGGCTGCCGCAGGTGGATACACTGACCGTGGTGGGCGCCGATGGGCGGTTGCTGAATTTCTCGCGCTCCTGGCCGGTGCCGACGATCGGGCTGGCCGACCGCGACTATTTCATCCATCTGTCGACCACGCCCGAGCATGCGTTGTTCATCAGCCGGCCGGTGGCCAACCGCGCCAACGGAACGTGGGAGATATTCCTGGCGCGGCGGCTGGAGCAGCCGGACGGCAGCTTTGCCGGCGTGCTGATGGCCGGTGTGCCGCTGCAGTCGTTCCGGAAGATGATGGATTCGGTGCTGCTGCCGGCGGGCGGCTCGTTCCTGCTGTTGCGCAGCGACGGCATCGTGCTGACGCGCTACCCGGACACCACGGCGCGGGCCGGGCTGGTGATGCCGGCGGGGTCGCCGTGGTACCGACAGGTGGCGGCCGGCGGTGGCTTCTACCGCTCGGATGGGGTGTTCGACAAAGTGACGCGCCATGTCGCGGTGCGCCCGGTGGGCGAGTATCCGCTGGTGGTCGATCTGGCGATGACGGAGGCGACCATACTGGCGCGCTGGCAGCAGCAGGCCAGCATGATCGCCGGCGTGACCGCGGTGCTGCTGCTGGCGGGCGTGGTGTTGCTGCTGGCGCTGCGCCGGCAGGTGGCCCGCCAGGACGAGGCGCGTGCCACGTTGCTGCGCGCCAATGCGGAGCTGGAGGCCGGGCGGCAGGCGCTGGCCGGGCAGAGGAAGGTGCTGGAGACCATCCTGAACAGCATGGACCAGGGCCTGATGATGATCGACGCGGACCGGCGGGTGGCGGTGTGCAACCGCCAGGCGATGGAGGTTCTGGAACTGCCGCCCGAGTTGCTGGCTCGCCAGCCGCTGTTCGAGGAGGTGCTGGAATACCAGTGGCGCACCGGCGAGTTCGCCCGTGCCGACATGGAGTTGCAGACGTTCATCCGCGCCGCGGCGCTGCTGGACGGGCCGCCCGTCTATGAGCGGCGGCGCCCGGACGGGCGGGTGATCGAGGTGCGCACCGTCCCCCAGGAAGGCGGCGGCGTGGTGCGCACCTATACGGACATCACCAGCCGGCGCAACGCCGAGGACCGCATCCGCCATGTCGCCCACCATGACGACCTGACGCAACTGGCCAACCGGGTGGCGTTCAACCAGATCCTGCATCGGGCGCTGACGGAGGCGGCACGCGACGGGCTGGGGGTGGCGCTGCTGTATCTGGACCTGGACTACTTCAAGCAGGTGAACGACGCGCACGGCCACGCGGTGGGCGACGCGCTACTGGCCGAGGTGGCGCAGCGGATGCGCGCGGTGGTGCGCGAGAGCGATACGGTGGCGCGCATGGGCGGCGACGAATTCGCCATCATCCAGCCCGCCGCCGACGGGCAGGCCGGCACGCTGGCGCTGGCGCGGCGGCTGCTGGAGGTGATCACCGTCCCGTTTCAGGTCGGGGGCCTGCCGGCGGCGGTGGGGGTGTCGATCGGTATCGCCTGGTACCCCACTGACGGGCTGGACGCCGAGACGCTGCTGCGCCATGCCGACGCGGCGCTGTATGCGGCCAAGCGCGAGGGCCGCAACACCTTCCGCTGCTACGAGCCGGCGCCGGCGCCGACGCCCGCCCTGCCCTGACGGGCGGAGTCCGGCCTTGCTTGCCTTGAGGCCGGACCGCCGGTGTCAGCTTCGGCGGCGCCAGGCGCTCATCTGCTCGGCGGAACTGTGCACATGCACCACCACCGGGCGGTCTGGCACGGCGAAGGCACGGGCGATCACCGGGGCGACATCGGCCTCGCTACGGATGGTCAGGCCCTCGGCGCCGAAGGATTGCGCCCACAGCGCGAAATCGGGGTTCTGCAGGCGCGTCGCCGCCTCATAGGGGCGGCCGGGATAGCGCATGACGTGGTGCATGCTGATGGTGCCATAGGTGCGGTTGTCCGAAATGATGACGATCGGGGTGGCGCCGAACAGCCGCGCGGTGGCCAGCTCATTGCCGGTCATCAGCGCGCCGCCGTCGCCCAGGAACGCCACCGCCTGCCGGCCCGGGCGGCGCAGCCCGGCGGCGACCGCCATCGGCACCGCGGCGCCCATCGCGCCGACCACCGAGGAGAGGAACACCTGGCCGGGGCCGAACGGCAGGTAGCGGTGCACGAAGCTGCTGAAATTGCCGGCGTCGGAGGTGATGGCGGCGTCCGGCGCCAGGTGCCTGGCCACCTCGCACACCACCGCGGCGAAGTTCACGCCGTCGGTGGTGGGTTCCCAGCTTGGCGCCATCAGGCCGCTGTGGATGGCGTGCAGGCCGGCCACCCAGCCTTGCCGCCGCGCCGCCCCGGCCGGCGCGCCGCGAGCCAGCAGGGCGCGCACCACCGCATGCGGGTCGGCGGCGATGCCGAGATCCGGGCGGAACACCCGGCCCACCTCGTCGGCGTCCGGCCAGACATGCACCAGCTTCAGTTGCGGCTGCGGCGCGGTGGGGAAGCTGTAGGACTGGCTGACGCTGTCGGTCAGCCGTTCGCCCAGGCAGACCAGCAGGTCGGCGCGCTTCATCTCGACGATCTGCGGGGCGGGGATGCGGATGCCGAGGTAGCCGCCGTAATTGGGATGGGTGCTGTCGAACAGATGCGGCCGGCGGTGGGTGGGACTGACCGGCAGCATCCACTGCTCGGCCAGCGTGCGCAGATCAGCCAGGGCGGCCGGGTCGTGCAGCGCGGCGTTGGCCATGGCGCCGCCGACCCAGACCAGCGGACGCTCGGCGGCGTCCAGCATCGCGGCCAGCCGGTCGAGATCCTCGGCGACCGGGCCGGAGCGGGCGCGCGGGCGAGGGGCATCGACCGGGAGGGCGACCGGCTCGTTGAACAGGTCCTCCGGCAGGATGACGGCGACCGGGCCGGGGGTGCCGCTTTCGGCCAGGTGGAAGGCGCGGGCCAGGGCCTCGGAAGCCATTTCCGGCTCGCCCACCTCGATCACCGCCTTGGTGACGTCCGACAGCAGGCGGGAATAGTTCTGTTCCTGCAAGGCCATGCGACCGATGTCGCGCCGCTCCACCTGGCCGACCAGCAGCACCATCGGTGTCGCGTCGTGGAAGGCGGTGTGCAGCCCGACCATGGCGTTGGACAGGCCGGGGCCGCGCGACACCACGCAGACGCCGGCGCGGCCGCGCATGCGCCCGTCGGCCACCGCCATGAAGGCGGCCCCGCCCTCGTGGCGGCAGACGATCAGACGGATGGTGTTCATGTCCGACAGCGCGTCGGTCAGGCCCAGATAGCTCTCGCCGGGGACGCAATAGATCAGGTCGATGTCGTGCGCTTCCAGGCTCTCGGCGAGCAGGCGGGCGACGGTGCGGGCCATTCGGGGGCTCCTTGGATGCGGCGGACGTTGCGGGGCAGGGTAGGCCGGCGTTTCGCGGGCTGGCAATGCGGGGGCGCGGCGGAGTAATGTGGGCGAAGATGAAGAACCCATACGAAGTGCTAGGCCTGGAGCCCACCGCCACCGCAGAGGCGATACGCAGCGCCTATCGGCGGCTGGCCAAGCGCCACCATCCCGACCTGAACCCCGGCAAACCGGAGGCGGCGGAGACGTTCAAGGCGATCAGCGCCGCCAACGAGATATTGTCGGACCCGGAGAAGCGGGCCCGGTTCGACCGCGGCGAGATCGACGCGGCCGGCAACGAGGCGCCGCCGCAGCGCGGCTTCTATCGCGATTTCCAGGACCAGCCCGGCCATGCCCGCTATGGCGGCGATGGCGCGTTCGCGACCGAGGATCTTGAGGAGCTGCTGGGCGCGGCATTCCGTGCCCGCCAGGGCGGTGGGCGCCAGGCCGGTATGCGCATGCGCGGGGCGGACGCGCATTACACGCTGACCGTGTCGTTCCTCGATGCCGCCAAGGGCGCGGTGCGCCGGCTAAACCTGCCGGACGGGCGGACGCTGGACGTGACCATCCCTCCCGGCCACCGCGACGGCCAGGTGTTGCGGTTGCGCGGCCAGGGCATGCCGGGCCTGGGCGGCGGGCCGGCCGGGGACGCGTTGATCGAGGTGGGGGTGGCGCTGCACAAGCTGTTCCGCCGCGAGGGCGACGACGTGGTGCTGGACCTGCCGGTAACATTGCAGGAGGCGGTGCTGGGCGCCAGCGTGCCGGTGCCGACGATCAGCGGGCCGATCAACCTGAAGATCCCGCCCGGCGCGCGCAGCGGCACGCGGTTGCGGTTGAAGGGGCGTGGCATCGGCGAGGGGCATCAATACGTTGTGTTGCAGGTGGTGCTGCCGCCGGAGCCGGAGTCCGAGCTGGCGGCGTTCCTGCAGGACTGGAAGCCGCAACACCCGTTTGATCCGCGCAAGGACATGGTGCCGTGATGCGGCTGGAGGCGGTCTGCCTGCTGTTCACCGACCTCGATCCGGTGGAACTCGCCGATTGGGTGGCGCAGGGTTGGGTGCGCGCCGAACCGGATGGGGACGCGTTGGTATTCCAGGCGATCGATGTGGCGCGGGTACGGCTGGTGCATGATTTGCGGCGGGCGATGGCTGTGGATGCCGAAACCGTCGGGCTGGTGCTGGCGCTGCTGGACCAGGTGTATGCGCTGCGCGGGCGGTTGGGGGCGCTGTCCGCCGCGCTGGCCGATCAGCCGGAGATGGTGCGCGCGGCGGTGCTGGATGCGATGGCCCGGCGCGGCGGCTGATCGGGGGTTCCCGGCCATGCGGTGCCGGGCTATACGGGGGCGGTTGTCCGCGTAGCTCAGCAGGATAGAGCACAGGATTCCTTGTTGCAGAACTGGGCGCCGCGCACGGAAACGACGCGGTGGATCCGCTCAAAGTCGGGGAACGCTACGGTGCACTCGCGCCTTGCCGATCCCGAGCCAAGCCCCGGCCGAAAGGCGGGGAAGGTGTAGAGACTGGATGGGCGGCACCTAACGGCTTCGGCCCATGGTGAAGGGACAGTCCAGACCACGAACGCCCAGCCGGGATCGCCTGGCGGGCGGCGGCGAAAGCCGAAGTGGGATGAATCCTGGGGCCGTGGGTTCGAATCCCGCCGCGGACACCATTAGCTTTCTGGGGAACCGCTCTCCCCTCGGGGAGGCGGGCGTGGGAGGCGCAGGTTTCCTGCGACTTTGGGGGGATGACCTGGGGCTGCGGAATTGCAACGAGCGGCGGAATCTCTCTCCGAAGGGTCGATTCTCTCCGCGACCTGGGACTACGGTACTTTTGGTCCCAGGTCGGAGTGCATTGAAATAGAACGCTTTAATGGTGCGCTTTCGCACACTGAGTTGGAGTTCCGATTGCTTGGGCATCGGGGGAAGCGAGTGAATTTTTTGGTTCCAACAGCCCGTTGTCTTTTAGATGTTGAAGAAACCTGCGCCCGAGGTAGCCATTGTCTCAACTAGCAACGCCCGATCGAGATGCAGGTTTCGCGCCTCGCAACTCGTTTCCGCGACCAACAGACAGCCGTGGCATGCCGCTCCATGCAGAGCTCGATCGTCGATCCGGCGTGTTGGGTCGTGATCGGCGCAAACGGGATCCCCGGAGCAGACGAGCAGTTTGGTGAGGGCGGCACGGAGCACGTGTGTGAACCGGCCAGATACCTCGACCAGGCCGCCGAGGGTCCCCTGACTGCCTGCGGTGGCTGTATAGATTAGGATGCCGACGCGGCCGGATGGATCGGCACCGACGGACGGCAGGGCGTAGATCCGTTCACTCAGGGCGCTGGCGGGATAGCCGCAATCCAACGCGATTTCGGTCATCAGCACGTGCGCCAAGCTATGGGCGAGCAGATACTGGCCGCCGTGGCGTGTGCCGATGTTCCTCTTGGTCTCAGCAATCCAGTGTGCCGCCCCGACTTGCAAGGTGGCCAGGCGGAGGCGAGTCGCCGGACGCTCCAGCCATTCAGAGAGGGCCGTAGGATCAATTCGGAGAAACAATCCCTCGCCAAATCGCTCGATCGCCGGCAGCCAATCGTTGTTGATGCCGAGTGGCGCACCTTCGACGGCAAGCCCCACATCCTCAAGATCATCCTCGACCAACGGTGCCGGCTCAAAGCGGGTGAAGCCGTAAAGGCAGGAGACTTCGCGTAGCCGATGCACAGCAATCAGCGAGGCGATGCCGGCACATAGCGGATCCCCTTCAGGGTCCCAGACGTCTCGATCCAATGTCTCGGCGTGCAACCGAGCGCTGCTGCTGTTCTCGCCAATGAGCTGCCGACCACTCGCCAGCAGTTCGAATTCTGCCACTCGTGGATCCTTGGACGCAGCAGCTGTTGCACCATCGCGGAGCTGCTGTAATCGGGCGAACGCTTCCTCGTCACTGTAGCCCCTGAGGTTCTCGGCAATTTGGGGATTTGCAGTACGGAGGATTGCAATGATCGCCGGACTGGTGGCAGCCGTCATGAATCCCATCACCTCGGACACCCGCCGTGTAAGCTCATCCTCGGCGACAGGTAGCGAGATGACCGTGGCAACCTGCGGAAAATAGGTGTTGGTTGCGCTCCGCGTCAGCAATCGGAGCAACTCGGTACAGCCGTCGTCTCGGTCGCCGATCCATGGACGGAACCCGCGGCAGCTCCCCAAGCGCCCCTTGATAAACAATTCGTCGAGCGTAATGGACTTGTTGCACCCGCACCGTATGCGCGCGTCTCGGGCCTCGGCGCTGGTGCCACTCTCCTCCAGCCACATCGGTTCAGCGCAGATAGTGGCGCCATGTATTACTTGTTTCCACTCAATATCCTGAAGATGTCCTTTCTTGCATCCGCAAACGAAGCGAATTGGCGTCGCCTGTTGGCGTTTACCAGCGTCATCCTGCCAGTGCATCCGCCGCTGGGGGTCGAGCTCTGTCCATCGGACCATTCGCCGGCGGCGGGCGTCTTGGGGGCTGGGGTCGTCGCACGTCAGCCAGGCCGGAAACGCTCGCACCTGGATTTGCGGCGAGGACTGACGTGGATCAGTGCTGCCGATCGGCGGTGTGCGCAGGTTCAGCGCGCGCCCCTCGATCCACCGTCCATCCGCCGTCAAACGCTCACGCAGCATGTCAGACAAGCGTGGCTCGTCAATCGTGCGGAAAGCATTCGGCCCTCGCATGGCCCAATCGTCGACCGAGGACACGATCACCGAACGCTCTGGAAGATCGAGCATTGCCCCAGGCCCGAACAGGCCGACGATCTGGCTCTGGCGTAAAAGGTCCTTGGCCATAGAAGGCTCCCTCAAGTCCGGTTCAGCGGAGCGCCATTCGGCTGGCGGATATCGAGCGGCACGGTGGCTTCTACGTCACGCATGGATCTTCCGGCGACAAACAACCTGTACATCGGATCGAGGTTGCTCAACTTCGGGTCGAGTGGGTCGTGCAGCAGCGCATGGGTCGCAGGCCCGTAGTAGAAGTCGCCACCCGTCGCCGTCTGCTCCTGAGCCATCTCGATCCAACCGGCAAGCAACCGATCCACCGCCGCGCCGAGAGCCGCTTTGCGGCCTGCAACTCCATGCTCTGGCGCACGATCCAGAATTGTCTGACGCACCTTTGCCTGTAGGTCCGGATGATCCGCGAGGTGCCGCACCGCGGCGCCATGCGTCATCTCCGGCAGCATGTGTCGGGCCAACGAGACCACTACCGCGGCCAGCGCACGATCGAGCGCCCGGGCTGCCCAAGGTGTCACACTGGTCGCCTCAACCGCTCGATAGAAACAGGAATGGAACTGCCGGAACCGCTCGTAGTGCAACCGGTCGCGCGGCTTGTGAATGTTGAGGACCGCCAGAACCAGCCCGGGCTTGTCCTTGTCACGACCGACGCGGCTGGTCGCCTGGATGTATTCCGCCGCCGTCTTCGGTTGCCCTTGCACCAGCATCAGGCCCAGCCGTGTGATGTCCAACCCGACCGAGATCATGTTGGTTGCCAGCGCCACATCAACGCCGATCGCCACGCCGTCGCACGCCTGTTCCAAGGCGGCTTTCGCCACAGCCACCTGGTCCGTGGACACGCGCGAGGTTAGTTCGATGATACTGTCCTCGGCACGCAGCCGCCGGTCTGCAAACGGCGCATCGGCTGGATCAAGCCGCCGTCGCTTGCTGCCATATTCCCGTAGCCTGGTACGCACCTCGTCCTCAACGATGCGCCTAGCGCCACCGAGTTCGCGCAGCGCGTTGAAATAGCAGACCGCTGTCATATACGGGTCCGCCGCCACGCCCGCCTCGCCCTGCGCCGCCATGCCGGCGGCCAGCAGTGTCGTCAACGCACGAAGGAAGATAAGTTTCGGCCCCTTCCCCTGCGCTGCCAGGCCCACATACCAGCGCGCAGGTGACTGCTCCGGCGGCTCGGTGATAGCGAAGAAGCTGTCACGCCGATCCGGGCCTGGCGCCGGGAAAACCTGCGTCGCCTGCCGGTCGAACAGCGCCTTGATCTGCGTATCGGCACGCCGGACCGTCGCCGTCGATGCCACGATCTTCGGGCGCAGTCGTTTTCCCGCGAAGGTCCGCGTCGCCAGTTGATCGAGCGCCGTTTCGTACAGCCCTGCCACGGTGCCAAGCGGGCCGCTAATCAGGTGCAACTCGTCCTGGACGATGAGGTCCGGCGGATCGAGCACCGCCCCATTCCACAACCTCTGCCCGTCCGAGCGCGCATCGTTGGCCCCATAGAATCCCCATTCGTCGGCGCGGTTCACATGGCCGAAGAACGCCCCCGCCTCGCCGAGCCATGGCAACCCGGCGAACTTGTCCACCGTCGCGATCAGGAAGGCCGGCAGGCGCCGATAGATCGCCTCGTCCACTGTCAGCACTGGCAGCGGGCGGTCGCCCGTAAAGTCGCAACTTGCATTGGCGCAACGTATCTCGAGGTTCTTCGGCGCCATGTCATTGGGCGTGCAGGCGAAGCTGTTACGGTCGAACGGCGTGGCACACCACGGACAGGCTTTCAGAGGTGCCGGCGCTTCCCTGCCGTCTTTCTTGAACCGCCGCACCCGTACTACCGCGGTATCGGGATTGGGGTTGCCCTTTCCGCCCAGCCGGTTGGGACTCGCCGCCGAGCCGACCCACAAGCCAATCTCGATCGGCCAATCACCCAACAGCCGCTTGCCACCCCCCTGCCAGGCAGCCTCGCCACGCATCAACTCGAGAGCGCACACCACACCGGCCGCGCGGGCGAGCTGGTCGAGCGTCAGAAGACGTAGTGTGTAGCGCATCAGCACCGCCACTCCGGCACCGAGCAGGCCGCCAGTCGTCAGACGGCGATGGGCGATGCTGTAGGCGGCGAGGCCCAGGTAGGCCTCCGTCTTGCCGCCGCCGGTGGGGAAGAACAGCAGATCCACCACCTCGCGATCATCGTGCGCCTTGTCGGTCAGGCCATCCAGGTTGAGTAGGATGAACGCCAGCTGGAATGGTCGCCATGCTGGCGCAGGTTGGGCTGCTGGATCGCCAGTTGGTCCGGCATTGCGCCGCCGTGCCGCGCGCGCGACGGCTTCGTTCATCGCAGCGAAGGCCCTTCGCGCCACGGGATCGCGGTTCAGCAGGGCGATGCCGGCAGCAATCCGATCGCGCACGACCGACATCCGAGTGATCAGTATCTCGGCCACCTCTTGCCGGCGCGCGCCAGCGATGGAGGGGATCGTAACGCTCTGCTCCGCGATCCAGGCCGCGTAACTCTCGGGCAGCTCCACTAGCGCCGCCTGCAACACTTCGGCATCCACGGCGGCTTCGGCGAGCGCCTCCATGCTCCACACCACGCTGCCGATCCCGGTATTTGGGGCGATGCGCTCCACTTCTGACATCGGAAGCGGGTCGGTCCAGGCCCGGTGCACCGCGTTGCCCGCCTCCCAACCCGCCGAGGTCGTATGTCCGACGGCGTATTCCACCACATCGCGGTACTGCAGATCGGCCAGCCGCCGGTCAAAATCGTCGTCGTCCACCGCCGACAAATCCGCACGCGGCAGTAGCCCGGCCTCACAGCCGACATCGAGTCGCACTTGGAACGCCGCAGTCAGGTCGGTGGCACGATTGCCGAGCAACGGCCGGCGGTTGACGAGCAGCACTGTGACGACCCGCATCTCGATAGTCCCGCCATCAGGCTGCTTCACCTTGTAGGGTCGTGCGACTGCCTCCAGCATCAACCCGCCGCCCGCTCGACCTGGCGCCGCACTGTCCGGCACCAGTATTCCGGCGCTGCGCCCCTGCAACGGGTGTCAATCGGCACGCAAAAGGGACCCCGGATCGGCGTCCAAAAGGGACCCCTTCTGATGATAGGGATGGTTCGCGCTGCTCCGCGCACCGGAGCCGCAGGCGGAGGTGGGCGGAGCAGCGCGGGCGG